>Ga0255432_1021_pt1 | contig 34052 bp, 26 predicted proteins | sample ANMaggSeSYBR02I6_FD_182656 | JGI IMG/M metagenome (GOLD analysis project Ga0255432, IMG submission 182656) | Sediment cell enrichment communities from methane seep in Santa Monica Basin, California, United Staets - ANME aggregate JGI... | ecosystem: Environmental > Aquatic > Marine > Cold seeps >...
AATAAGGATGAAATCGGGATGAAACGCTTCAAGCTGTCTCCGGATAAGTTCAAAAAGCCGGTAACCGGCTGTCCGGTTATTTGCTCCAGCGGTTCTGCCAAAGAGCTTTTCCCATTCAATGGCATTGAATTTCCTGGCATAGGCAGCATCATTCTTGATGTCACCCACAGGAAGAAGCCTGAGCTTCTCGTTTTCAGGATGGGTTACGAGATAGTCTGCAAACCGCTTTTCATCCAGATCTCTGTATCCCCTTTTTTTGTAATCAGAGACAATGTCAACAAAACCGCCGGTGATCTTTTTTGAAAGAGGCTCAAAATAGGGTATATTCTGAATCCCGGGCGCTTCCACATCCATATCCCAGACAATGACGGACTTGCCCATGTTGGTCAGGGCCACGGCCGTGTTTACCAGCGACAGGGTTCTCCCCACACCGCCTTTGAATGAATAGAAGGTCGCAATGAGCGTGTTTGTTGCCATGTTATGCCGCCATTAACAAACTTTTGGGGTCTTTGCCTGTAAAGCCGCCGATTATCAGTTTCATTTCCGCATCCATGTCATCTTCCTTAAACACTGAGGTTGGTTCTATCTCCGATTCTTCGTCACTCATGTATGCCCTTCCGAGAAAATCCAAACGCACCAGGGTAAATCTCTTTTCCCGTTCCCTGACAACAAGGTCGCGATCCTCGAATTCCCTTAAGAGCTTTGCGAGATACTGACTGCTAATCCCGAGCAGTTGAGCCAGAGCTTTTGACCGCAGGCCTGCTGTGTTTTCAAAAAGGATCTGCATCAGTCTTTGCCCGTGTTTTCTGGACGCGATAAAGCGGGCCACTGACTGAGGATCGTAGTTATCCACAGCGGCGCTGCAAAGATCGACAAAATGTTCCCACCTGTAATAGTACCGCTTGCCATCGTTAGAGGATTTTAACGTATCCCCGAGATTGCTGTCCAGAAAGGCAAGCATGTCGTCGGCAAACGTATCTATCTGATCCGGCGTACCCTTGCGGATATAGTCTACAGCCATTCCGGTCAGCATGGCATCTATGTTGTGGAGATTGTTGTCCCACACTCCCTGGTTGATAGATTGCTCTGCTGTGTCCATAAGAGCCTTTATTGGCCTTATGGCGGTTAGCGCCGTGTCGAATATGGTGGCTGACATGTCTGCTGCCTGGTTCATGTCGTTTCTCCTTGTTAACTATTGGTTAACCAATTATGCCACGCTTGTCGGCCATTTGTCAAGTTTTTATTAACTTGTTGTTAACTTCAGAGTTTAAATGTCAACAAATCAAGATGTTCTCCGATGGCATATCCATAGCTTTGCTCCCTTTTGGGGAGGTAGTGAAATGACACGTTTTTATGATTGGCGTCATCCCTTTCCAGCGGCAGAAAGGAGACCATTCCAACAAAGGAAGATGCAGAGTTAGTGTTTCCGAGTGACCATGCAGTTTGTTGAAATCGGTCATTCTTAGGGCTCATGGCAGGAACAAGGAATACGTTGATTCCCGAATGCTTAAACGCATCAAGATTGTCCGGATGAATGAAATCCAGGCATATGCAAACACAGATGCGCCCAAGGGGCGTATCAACACAGCAAATGTGGTCGGCGCTCTTAATTCTTTCATAGCCCCCTGCATTGGAAATTTTGAGGAGTCGTTTGAGTTCAGGCGTTTTCTGAATGTCCTTTTGGTCAACAGAAAAAGGTTGTTGCTTTTTCTGTCTCCAGAGAACCTGGCCGCCATGATTTAACACAGTAGATACATTGCAGGCATCGTCATTGTCTTCCCGAACGTGAAAAGAGCCTGCAACCACCATGACAAGGCCGTTTTGACCTGAAGAAACAAGCTCCCGGTTATTTGTGCAAAGCCAATTTCTCAAGGCTTCAAGCAATGTCGGATCTATTGTCAGTTCCGGCAAGACAAGTATGTTCACACCCTGTTGAACGCATTGATCAAGAAGGCAAAGAAGACGGTCTTTTGGGCTACCAACTTAAGGCGGGACAGCTTGTAATCTCAAGGAGTTATAGTAGGGTGGGCTCTGCCCACCAATCTACACAATCTACAGCGATCTCCAATTGATGGTGGGCAAAGCCCACCCTACGAATTGTCCCGCTTTAAGTTGGTAGCCGTCTTTTGCAACATCAATATTCTTGACTTCTTCAAACCAGAATGGAGCAGGTTCCTTGTCAGGCCATTCATCAATCAAAGAAGCGGTCTTAAATTCTAATCCTGCAAGGAAAGGCGCGATGCCGATTTTCAGTCCCTTTTGGATTCTGCGTTTGATGTATTTACAGCTTCTTTTAAGGATGGGGTCCGGAATCCTCAATACTATTTTAGGGTTCATCTCTTCAATGACATAAATTTCCTGCAAGAAATCATCAAGCTTGTGAATGTTGACGCCAATCCTTTCAGGCTTTCGTATCGGTTTTGAAAGGCTTTCATATATTGGATTCGCAGGCCTGGGCGTAATTGTCAGCTTACCGGTTTTGATCGAGCCCATTTGTTTGATTTCACCAAGCCGTGCCTTGCCCATATACTTGGCGAGCGCCCTAAGCATGGAAATACAAAGAAGATTATAGTCATCATCAGTTGCGGTGTACTTCTCAATGATCGACACAAGCAGGTCTTTTCCCTGATCATTTCCGGGGCCGTAGATTTTCATGAAGCAGTTGAAAATGCGGATGGATAGCTTTTCATAATGATTTCGTGATTCCGTTTTTATCCCTATCTCGTTAGATATCCTTATGAAATCGTCTTTGACAAATTGATACAGCTCACCAAAGAGTTTCCAGGGAGTGTTGAGCAGCTTTACGAAATCAATCATTTTCTTCTCAGTGTGTGCAGAGTGGGATATTGTTCAGGATTTGTATAATTTGTTGAATACAGCAAGAGCGGCTTAGATCCTGCGGCGTTTTTGGAGCGCCTTTACGTCCCAGGAGCTGTGTCGTCAATGAGTTGATGGTTATGAAGAAGCGCTCTGCTTAGCAACTTGGACGGTATACTACATATTGTGGCAACTTGAGTCAAGCAGATAGCCGGTTATGTAAAATAATGAGAAACTAAGCATGAATTATGTCTCATTTTTAAATTAGAGACATAATTGTATTATGAGACATTTTGCATATCTTTTCACTTATAATTGTATCTCAATATCCTGTTTTAATTCAAGGCGTTATTCCATTGTTGGAGTTTTTGTTATCAATGGCACATAGCTTGCAATTATAGACTTTCAGATAATTAATTTCACAAGGATAGAAGGAGGAAGGCGTATTAGTTATACGTCGACGACCGATAACGCAGTGAAATTATTTATCTGAAAGTCTATATTTTATTGTTTGCCAACTTCGAACCAAAGGAGGTGTAGTATGATGAAATTAGAAGATATAAACAAGAATCTTGACCTGTTAAATGACATAGACTGGGAGATGACACCGGAAATGGCTGTAACACTTTATCTGGAATGGGGTAATAATCCGGCACTGGGTAACAACATAATAAAATCAAAGAGAGATTTTTCTACTTATTTTGTAATAAATACATGGCATGAGCCGGTAATATACCTTATCCGTCGTAACAGTGAAGACGGCGTTGAACTTGCTACAATAAAGATGCCCAAAGGGATAGAAACCCGGTTCCTGGAGTCAGTAGGACATAATAAAGGCGTTTATTCTATTGAGGGTGAAGTTAAAGACTGGCTTAAAGGTGAACTCTATAATGCTTAAGATTTAAGTATTTAAGGATGTTCGCTTAAAAATCTGTACAAGGTGGCCCTTCCCACCCCGAGAAGCTTGGCGGCTCTTGATTTGTTCCCCCCCGTTTGTTCAAGAGCGGATTTTATTGTATTAAAGTCAAGCTTTTTAGAAGGGCCGCGTTTCAATCCCGGTTTATTGTTTTCTCTCAGCTCAACAGGGAGTTCATTTGGAGTAATTACGCTGCCGCTGCATTTTACAATGGCAAACTGAATAGCATTTTGAAGCTCACGAACATTTCCCGGCCAGGCATAATCCATCATTAAGGACATAGCTTCTTTAGATATTCTGGGAGGTTTTTGCTTATAATCTTCCTCAGCCTGTTTAAGAAAATGGTCGACGAGAAGTGGTATGTCATTTTTTCGTTCACGGAGAGAAGGAATAGTTATAGGTATTACATTTAAACGGTAATAAAGATCTTTGCGGAAATTTTTATTCTTTACTTCCTCTTTAAGGTCTTTGTTTGTTGCGCTGATAACTCGAATATTTACAGAGATTGTTTTTTCTCCGCCAACCTTTTCAAGTGTACCTTCCTGCAGAAATCTCAGAAGCTTGACCTGCACATTTTTTGAAAGTTCTGTAACCTCATCCAGAAATATTGTGCCCCTGTGGGCCAGCTCAAAGCGCCCCTTTTTATCACGTATAGCATCTGAAAACGCTCCTTTAACATGCCCAAAAAGTTCACTTTCTATAAGGCTTTCCGGCAATGCTCCGCAATTTATAGCGATGAATGGAGCACCACTTCTTTGACTTTCATTGTGAATAGCTGCAGCAACCAGTTCTTTGCCTGTGCCTGTTTCTCCAAAAATATGTACTGGATAATTATAGCCGGCGACATCTCTAATCTGTTGAAAAACCTGGAGCATTTTTGTGTCTTGACCTATGATGTTTGCAAAGCTGTTTAGCTTTCCGGCTCTTATTTTCAGGCTCAAAATATCAGTAACATCTCTTAGGAAAGCAATAACCCCAAAAAGTTTTCCATTTTCGTCATCCATCCTGTTAAACGACATTTCAATGTTCTTAATTTCTCCGTTTTTGTTTAAGATGTTAATCGTATATTCATAGTTATCCATAATTTCAGGGTTGTCTTTACTGAAAGAACAGCGTTCACCACAAAAGGGGACATCAAATACTTTGTGACAGTCCCTTCCCAGAACATCTTTTCTGCTGAAACCTGTAATTCTTTCAGCTTCATGGTTGAAAAAAAATATACGCCTTTTTATGTCATGAGCTATGATTCCATCCTTAAGATTATCAAGAACCCGTTCCAGGTTTTCCTTTATAGTAATAATTTTTTCAATCTTTGATTCAGTCATAATTATTTCCAAAAATGGTTTGCATTACACATCATTGACCTTCCCTATTTCTTTCCAACCCCAAAGTGTTTCGATTTTGCTATGATAAAAATCCTTCATAATTTAATAGTATAGGAATTTCCATTTTATGCCTAATGAATTCGGCAATATAGGACATATGAGTAAAAAGTGCCTAAAATGCCTAAAGTTGTGGTACGCCTTTGGCGTGCTATATATTTTCAGTGCTTGATTATAACTTCAGCCGGAAATAAAGTGAGCAAGGTTGTATGGTAAAAAAATTAAAATCGGCAGCGCCAAAGGCGTATTCCTTAACTTTAGGCACTTATGTTCGCACCGAAGGTGCGCTAATTTAATTAGCCGTAGCGGGCGCTGGTGTATCGATTTTTTTAAATTCTTCATTACAGATGTCATACTATGGCTTCAAGATATGGTCTCATTACCTTCGCCACTCTGCATATTTTGGCATAATACCAAAGCTCATCGTTTGAACAATGCCGCTCCCTGCGACATTCACGGAGGGCTTCCAGCGCAACATCTATACCTATTTTGTTTCGGTATTTGAAGCAGTCAGCTATAGTTTTTGCAGGATTATAAACTTTAATCTTTACGCCCTCAATATCGTGTACTTCTATACCTTCGTTCAGAGCAGAACCGGTGAATCTTACTACCCTTAGAGGAGGGTAATCAGTATGTGGTTTCCCGGCCCGTCGATCAATTGCAATCCAAATTTTATATGGACTCTGCGTGCCGATATGGTGAAACTGAAGTGCGGTTAGCAGGCAGAAGACCGCATGAGGGATTTGTTTTGTGACCTGAACCAGGCTGTGATGTTCAGTAACATCAGCATCAGCAAGTTCGTATAGACCTCGCTCTTTATCAGCAGGCCGTCCCTGCAGAGCCTCCTGAGTGATTCGTGGTGCAAACCTCTTGCAGTTAGGTCACTAACACGAACCGCCCCCATTTTTTTTACGATATCGAGTACTTGCTCTTTTTGGGTTTTGGGGGAATACATGTGCAAAATTATAGACATTTAGAAATAAATGTCAATACATTAGCATAGCAAAGTATAATTGCTTAATTTCTTTCTCATTTCTAATGTAGGTTGTGATTTGACTATAGGTTTTAGTTTATTCGAATGCAAATTTTTTCAACCTGTGCGGGTAGCCATTAGCTGTCAATCGTCATCTCTCCAAAATTTGTTATAATCAGAAATAATGTAGGAGCGGTTTTAACCGCGACCTATTGATGCAGATCACCAACAAATGTAAATTTACTCATATATGGTCGGGGTTAAAACCCCTCCTACAGGCAGTATATTCCCAAATGGAAAACTTATTTAAAACTCAATCCTAACCGCACAGCTCGAATTTTTTTGTATCTGAAAATTCCTCTTGCGCAAAGAGATTGGTGCAGGTCGAGTAAAAAATCTTTTGCGAACGATTTCAAGCAATTTTGCCTTCCAGGCCGGTAAACACAAGGCTTTCTGCAAGCCAGATGTTAAACAACACGAGTTGGCCCCTGCTAATTAGTGCCTGAACGAAAACTGCTAATTTTCCCAATTTCTGCGTCAGGCTTAAATTTTAATCCTCAAAATACCCCATGTATTCCTGCGGTTAAAATTTGCGCCTTCCTTGAACTTGAAAAAACTTTCTAGTTTTCGTTCGGGCACTAATTAAGAACCCCACAAAACTCCACATAAAATTAATATATCTTGAAGCCTTTAACATTTATGAATTATTATAAAAATAAATCAATTTGGTATATTTTTTTCTTGACTTTTGTTGAATAATGTAATTTGACAAAAATATAGTGGAAAAAAGTGGATATCAATGGAGACTTTTGAAAAATGTTCAATTTTGCAAAGGTCTCCGATGGTGATTTATGTTCAGAGGAAGCTCCTTTAATACAATTGATTCAAAGGCACGTATAATAATTCCGGCCAGATTTCGTGATGTCATAAAAGCCGGAGGCGGTGACGGAGTTATAGTTACCAGGCTGGATAAAGCCCTTTTTGCCTATACGTTTGATCAATGGAGCAAGATAGAATCCAAAGTTTTGGCAATGTCTGAAACAAGCGAGTATATGCGCCGCTTCAGAAGGGTATTCATAGGGGGTGCCTCTGATTGTAATTGTGACAAGCAGGGCCGTATCCTGATTCCACCTGTTTTAAGGCAGTATGCGGAACTTGAAAAGGAAATCGTACTTGTGGGGCAGATAGTTCATTTTGAAATATGGTCTAAGGAAAATTACGAGCAGGAAGTAGTGCAGATGGAAGAAGATATGAAAAAGGAGGCTGTCAGCAACGAAATAGCAAAATTAGGGCTTTAATCCTATGTCGTACAAACACATTCCTGTAATGTTAACCGAGGTTGTCCATTACCTTAATTGTAAGCCAGGGAAAATCTATGCGGATTGTACGCTTGGCGGTTCAGGTCATGCGAGCGCCATTTTGGAAAAAATTATTCCAGATGGGATTCTGATCGGCATAGATCAGGATATAGACGCAATAAAAAACGCAAAAAGAAAATTAAAGCCATACGAGTTAAATATCCATCTCTTTCATGATAATTTTATAAATCTTCCGAAAATTCTTTCACAATTAAATATTACTGCTGTAGACGGCATTCTTCTCGATCTTGGAATTTCATTTCATCACCTCGACTCAAGTGGACGGGGTTTCAGCTTCAGAAAAGATGAACCGCTGGATATGCGGATGAACATTGAATCAGATACAACGGCTGAAGAGTTGATAAATACGATGGATGAAAAAAGCCTGGCTGAAATTTTTTTTAAGTATGGAGAGGAACGCTATTCACGTAAAATAGCGCGAAAAATAGTTAATGTAAGAAAGAAAGAAAAAATTAAATCCAGCAGGCAGCTATCGGAAATCGTATGCAAAACCGTTTCCGGTAAAGCATCATCCAGGAGAAGGATTCACCCTGCCACTCGGGTGTTTATGGCTGTTAGAATAGCTGTTAACAAAGAGCTGAATATACTCAATTCATTCATGGAAACCGCCTTTGACTTGTTGAAGCCTGAAGGCAGGTTCTGCATATTATCATTTCATTCACTTGAAGACAGGATTGTAAAAAGAAAAATAAAACTTCTGGAAGGCAGGTGCATATGCCCGCCGGCTCTGCCAAGGTGTGTTTGCAATAAGACAAGGGTTATACGATCTTTGACCAAAAAAGTTTTGCGGCCGACAGAAGAAGAAGTTGCAGCCAATCCAATGGCGAGAAGCGCAAGGATGAGAGCCATAGAAAAATTGATAATTGATAATTGATGATAAAAGTTTCCCAAACGACTTAACATTTTGTAATTGTTTAAATTAGCACGCCGAAGGCGTACCACCAATTTTCAATTTTCAATAGTCAATTTTTCATTTTAATTATGGCTCGTAAAACCAAAAAAAATGTCCGCAGCACAAGGATAGTGATAATTTGGTTAATCATTATGGCTGTCTTTATTGCAGAGCTTTTAATTTACACATGGAGCAGAGTGCAGTGCGTAAAAGCCGGGTATGAAATTTCTAATGAAAATAAAAAAAATCGGAATCTTATAAATCTGCAAAATAACTTGAAGGTTGAGCTTGCGCGCCTGAAATCTCCGGAACGGCTCGCAAAGATAGCAAAAAACCAGCTTGGCCTGAAAACACCAACGCCGGAGCAGATAATTATAATTCCATGAAACCAATTGAAAAAAAACACATAAAGTTAAGGACAATTCTGGTTGGTTTTATTTTCAGCATTTTTCTATTTGTTATAGGGGCAAGGGCTTTTTATTTTCAGGTTTTTTGCAGTTCATGGCTGTCAAGGAAAGCAGCAAATCAGTATGAGAAGTCATTAATCCTTCAGGGAAAGCGCGGGACAATTTACGATACAAACCACAGGGAAATGGCCTTGAGTATAGATGTTGCATCAATTGTGGCATATCCCCCTAATATCGAGGATCCGGCGGCGACCTCCAAGGCTCTTAATAAAACGCTGAAAATTGACGTTAATTCGCTTAAGCGGAGACTCACATCTGACAGATCATTTGTTTGGGTTAAACGCAAGATTACACCAAAAGAAGTAAAAGAAGTAAAGGCCCTTGATCTTAAAGGCATAGATTTTATAGCCGAGCACGAACGTTTTTATCCAAACAAAACCCTTGCAGCGCAGGTGCTTGGATTTTCAGGTATAGACGGGCATGGCCTTGAAGGAATCGAATATTATTATGACTCTTACCTTAAAGGAAGTACTCGCAGCTTTACGGTTTTAAAAGATGCCTTCAAACGCAGGTTCGACGCTGAAAAGAATGTGATGCCTGATTGCAGCGGGAATAACCTGATATTAACAATTGACCATAATATCCAGTACTTAACCGAAAGAGCGCTTGAAGAGGCATCTGTTAAATTTAATGCCAAATCAGGGATGGCAATTGTAATGTCTCCAAAGACCGGAGCCATACTGGCAGTAGCGCACTATCCATTTTTCAACCCAAATTCTTTTGGAGAGTTTGATCGGAATCTGTGGAGAAACAGATCAATAACAGATCCGTTTGAGCCTGGCTCAACCATGAAAATTTTCAGCGCATGTGCGGCAATAGAATCTGGAGGATGTTCTCCGAGCGCCATTTTTTTCTGTGAAAACGGTAAATACAGAATAGGAAAAAATATTGTCCACGATACTCATCCTCACGGCTGGCTGTCTCTACAGCAGATTATTAAGTTTTCTAGCAATATCGGCACCATAAAGGTTAGCGAAATGATAGGGCCGGAACATATTTATAAAACATTCCGCAATTTTGGTTTTGGTGAAAAGACTGGAATAGACTGTCCGGGGGAAACATCGGGTTCCCTGTCTCACTATAATAGATGGGCAAAAATTGATGCCGGCGCAATAGCTTTTGGACAGGGAGTTTCCGTCTCTGCCCTGCAACTGATAACTGCGGCTTCAGCGATTGCAAATGATGGGATCCTTATGGCTCCTTATATTGTCCAGGCTATAACGGATCAGAATGGACGTCTTATAAAAAGCTCAAACCCGCGCAAGGTCAGAAGGGTCGTTTCACTAAAGACAGCCCGAACCGTGAGAAAAATAATGGCTTCTGTAACTACTGAAGGGGGAACAGGTGTGAATGCTGCTTTGGAAGGTTATTCTGTTTGCGGGAAGACAGGAACCGCCCAGAAAATTGATGAGAAAGGAACTTACTCAGACGAAAAATACATAGCTTCATTCCTTGGGTTCATTCCTGCCGAGGATCCTGAAATAACTGTTCTGGTAGTTATTGACGAACCCCAGGGAAAGCATTACGGCAGCATAGTTGCGGCTCCGGCATTCAAAAGGATAGCGCATGAAACTGTAAACTATATGAACATACCGTTAACCGTCGATAATTCATTTGGAAGATTGGTTGACATGCGGACCGGCGAAAATGGAGCAAGGGGTTGAAACTTTCTATTTTGCTTGAATCCGTACCGGAAATAAGAAGTGTAAGCATTGTCAAAGAAGGTATGGAGCATCAGCATAGCGCGGGAACAGGGCGGCATAATGATTTATGCGCCTGTTTGCCGGATTATGAAATAGGCTCAATCCATTATCGGGCGCAGGAGGTTAAGCCTGATGGTCTTTTTGTTGCCGTAAAGGGTTTTAAGGCGGATGGGCATGACTTTATTGATGAAGCCCTAACAAGAGGTGCATCGGTAATTGTAACTCAGAAACCTGTTAACAAAGAATCTGTAATTATAGAGGTTGAGAATACCAGAAGAGCTCTTGCCGCAATTTCTGCAAATTTTTACGGGAATGCTTCAGAGAAGTTGTTCATTATAGGGATAACCGGAACAAACGGTAAAACAACAACAGCCTACATAATTGAAAGCATCCTTGCTGAAGCGGGTTTCAAGGTTGGTGTAATAGGAACTATTAATTACCGTTATTCAGGCAGGGTTTTTCCAAACCCGATGACAACGCCGGAATCTTTGGATTTGCAGAGGATATTGGCGGAAATGCATGAAAACGGGATCACTCACGTTGTTCTGGAAGTATCATCTCATGCAATTGACCTGCACAGGATTGACTGCTGCCGGATAGATATCGGTGTGTTCACCAATCTGACTCGGGAACACCTTGATTATCATGGAGATATGGATTCTTACTGGTTTTGCAAAAAGAGGCTTTTTACAGAGCATTTAAAAACCGGCCCCAGGAAGGGCCATATTTCGGCTGTAGTAAATTGCGATGATAAGAGAGGAAAAGGACTTTATAATTTACTTTCAGAAGCATCTGACAGTATGCCCGTGATTTCCACAGGCAGTACGGCAGATAAAATGATATGGCCAGATAATATTAAATACAGCCTTACAGGTATTACGGGGAGAATTTCAACAGAAAGGGGGGTATTTAATTTTAAATCACCTCTTGCAGGGGAGCATAATCTTGAGAATATACTCAGCGCAACAGGTGTGGGGATTGCTATTGGACTTTTTCCGGCTATCATAAAGGCGGGTATAGAAAAGACCGGCTGGATACCGGGCAGACTTGAATTTATACCAAATAAAGCAGGCAAGTTTGTGTTTGTTGATTACGCTCATACTCCGGATGCTCTGGAACATGTTTTGTCTTCTTTAAGGTCAATTAAAGATAATGAAATCGGCAGAATTATCTGTGTGGTTGGCTGTGGTGGAGATAGAGATAGAGGTAAAAGGCCCCTTATGGGCGAAATAGCCGGCAGGTTTTGCGATCTGACTATAATTACATCGGATAATCCGCGCACGGAAGATCCCATGGGAATAATAAGCCGGATAGTAGAGGGAATAAAACAAACATCTTTAAAGGAGTATACTCTGCCTGAGCTGGCAAGCGGCATTCAAGAGAGAGGTTATGTTATTGAGCCTGATCGCAGGAAAGCCATAAAACTGAGCATCACATCAGCCGGTCCGGGAGATATTATACTTATAGCCGGCAAGGGGCATGAGACATATCAATTAATTGGTGGTGAAACTTTTCACTTTGATGACAGGGAGGAAGCGAGAGAGGCTCTTAAATAAATTATTGGGTTCACGGTTCACGGTTATCGGCTTACAGCTAACGGGTGTAACACAAAAAAGTTGCAGAACAAAAAAGAATGTCGAATGTCGAACAAGGAATAATGAATGTCGAAGGAATGTAGCGAAATTTGATTTTAAAAAGTGTTTAATTGGCTTTGCTGTATGAATTATTCGGACAGCAAAACTTTTATCGCAGTTAAAACTTCATAATTCGACATTCCTTGTTCGATATTCGATATTAAATCAGCGAATAAAGAGGCTGAACGGTTATAAAAAAACGACAATGAAAAACGAACCAAAAATACCCTGGAATACTGCTGAAATCCTTGAAGCAACAAAGGGAGACCTTTTGTGCGGGGATATCAAACATACTTTTGAGGGAGTATCCATTGATTCACGCACAATATCTGCAAATGAACTTTTCATTGCGATCAGGGGAAATGTTTATGATGGTCACAGGTTCGTATCTAATGTGATAACCGGCGGCGTGAGAGGGCTTATTGTAAGTAAAGATGCCGGTACAGATTGGCAGGACAAGGGCATTGTTTGTGTGGCAGTGAGCGATACTACGAAAGCTCTGGGTGATCTTGCTTCTTTTAACCGCAGGCGGACCGATGTTTCGGTTGTAGCGATAACTGGTTCAAACGGTAAAACCACAACCAGGGAAATGACTGCTTCCGTCGTTTCAACGCGTTATAAAACTTTATCGACCAAAGGAAATTTCAACAATGAAATAGGGCTTCCGCTAACGCTCCTGGATCTTAAAAACAGCCACCAGTGGGCTGTGCTTGAGCTTGGGACGAACAGACCCGGAGAGATAGACAGGCTGGGTGAAATTTGTATTCCTGATATTGGCGTAATTACAAACATAGGCTTTTCCCACCTTGAGGGACTGGGCTCAATTGAAGGGGTAATGAATGCCAAGGGAGAGCTTCTAAAAAGAATAAAGCCCGAGGGAACAGCGGTTCTTAATGCAGATGATTCAAGGGTTTTATATTTATCAAAAAAGACCTCAAGAAAAGTGCTTTATTTCGGTTTATCAGAAGATGCCCGTATTAAAGCGCTGAATGTCAATGAAAAGACAACCGGGATTTCTTTTACTCTGGTGCTGCCGGAAGAAAGAATTCCAATAGAACTAAGAGTGCATGGCGGATTCATGGTATCAAACGCCCTCGCTGCAGCGTCTGTTGGATATATTATTGGTTTGTCTTCAGAGGAGATAAAAGCCGGCTTAGAATATTTTCAGCCGGTTAAGGGCAGGATAAATATCTTTGATGTCAGGGGAGTGCACATAATTGACGACACATACAATGCAAATCCTGATTCAATGGAAGCTGCAATCAGGATTCTCAGTTCATTAAAAGGCAACAGCAGGGGTATTCTTGTCGCAGGAGATATGCTTGAGCTGGGAGAACACGCAGAATCCATGCACGGAAAGATAGGAGCTCTGTCTGCCAGGTCAAATATTGCAAGGCTTTACGTTACAGGTGAGTTCGCAGAAGCTGTTGCAAAAGGCGCCGGTAAAGAAGATAAAAATTCAATGGATATATTTATTGGAGCAAGAGAAGAGATTCTTGAAGATTTAAAGAAATCACTTCTGCCGGGAGACTGGGTTCTTGTAAAGGGCTCAAGGGCAATGGGCATGGAGAAAATCGTTGAGGGGTTGAAGGAGTGCAATACAAAAAAGTGATAATATATAAGACATTAAATAGGTAGCTTTTTTGAATATCGAATGTCGAACAGGGAATAATGAATGTCGAAGGTATGCAGAGAATTTGACATCGAGGAACGGCTGATCGATTTTGCTGTACGTGTTGTCAGAACAGCAGAGTCGTTGCCTAAAACAAAAATTGGAAATCATATTTCCGCCCAGCTTATTCGTAGTGGGACATCACCACAAAACAAAAACAAGACTTCGACATTCGACATTAAATCAGTATGTTCAATGGCTAAAGATATTATCATCAATGATGCAACTTTTTTGTATTGCACCCGGTTAAAGAGCTAAAATATTATGCTTTACCATCTGCTATATCCGCTTCATACGACAATATCTGCTTTTAATGTATTCCGTTACATTACATTCAGAACTATCTATGCCAGTCTTACAGCTTTTTTTATCTGTTTTTTCCTTGGGCCGTGGGTTATCAGAAAGCTCGGCGAGATGCAGATCGGACAGCATATAAGAGAAGACGGCCCGCAGTCACATTTTGATAAAGCCGGAACGCCCACCATGGGTGGAATCCTGATTATATTTTCGATTACTGTCTCCGCACTTCTCTGGATGAATTTGACAAACTATTATGTGTGGATAGCTCTTTTGGTAACGATTGGCTTTGGCGCTATCGGCTTTATAGACGACTATCTCATGCAGATCAAAAAGCGGAGCAAGGGACTCAGCGTTAAAAGCAAGTTTTGTCTTCAGATATTATTAGCATTGTTAATTGGATTTCTTGTTTATATGTGTCCTGATTTTTCAACGCAAGTAACTGTCCCGTTTTTTAAAAATATTTCGCCTGATCTGGGCTGGGGATATATATTTTTTGCAGCGTTTGTAATTGTTGCAACATCAAATGCCGTCAACCTTACAGACGGCCTTGACGGCCTTGCTATTGGCCCCGTGATTGTAGTTGCTGCCACATATATGCTTTTTGCTTATGTGGCAGGACATTCTAAAATAGCTGATTATCTTCAGATCAACTACGTTGCCGAAGGCGGTGAAATAGCAATTTTTTGCGGAATTCTGGCCGGCGCCGGCATGGGTTTTCTATGGTTTAACGCTTACCCTGCTCAAATTTTTATGGGTGATGTTGGATCCCTTTCACTTGGAGGCGCTATAGGCACAGTTGCTGTGATTACAAAACAGGAGATACTGCTGGTAATCGTTGGGGGCCTTTTTGTTATAGAAACACTTTCCGTGATTTTTCAGGTAGGTTTTTTCAAGATGACAAACGGGCGAAGGATTTTCAAAATGGCGCCGCTTCACCATCATTTTGAATTAAAAGGATGGCCGGAGCCAAAGGTTATAGTGCGATTCTGGATAATTGCCATAGCGCTTGCACTTATTTCAATGAGTACGTTGAAATTAAGGTAAGAGGTTCACGGTTCACAGTTCACGGTTCACGGTTGCTCAAAACATAAAATCATTAACTGTAACCGTTGATAGGTTCACGGAGTAATGGACTACCGACCCCAACACTCTACCACCTGTCGTACCATGAAAAAGATCTACCATAGTTTCTTGGCGGCACCTGTCGGTGAACCCTGAACCCGTGAACGGTTACCATTAACTGTAAACCGACAACCGTAAACCGTTGAACCCTGAACCCTTGAACCGTGAACCTTTCATATTATGAAGCTTAAAAATAAAAATATACTCGTAGTCGGCCTTGCTGTTACAGGCGTTGCAACTGCTCGATTTCTGATAAACAGGGGAGCATCAGTAACCGTTGCTGACCAGAAGAAAGAACAGGAGATAGACTCCGAAGAGCCGTTAATCCGCGAGCCCGGAATAAGAATGGAATTAGGGCCACATAGAATTGAAACTTTTGAAAGGGCGGATCTTATTGTAGTCAGCCCCGGAGTTCCTCATACAATTTCGCCAATAAGAAGAGCAAAGGAACAAGGGATTCCAGTAATAGGTGAAATTGAGCTTGCATCAAGATTTATAACGGAACCAATTGTTGCTGTGACCGGTACTAATGGCAAAACCACTACAACAACTCTTTTAGGCAAAATGCTTGAAGATTCCGGTCTTAAAGTATTTGTGGGCGGCAATATAGGCAAGCCTCTGATTGCATATGCCGATGGAGAGGAAAAGGCTGAAATCGTTGTTATAGAAGTAAGCAGTTTCCAACTGGATACCATAGATACTTTTCGAGCCAACGTGGCGGTTTTGCTGAATATTACCGAGGATCATATGGATCGTTATCCTGATCTGGATGCTTATACAAAGTCCAAGGCCCGGATTTTTAAGAACCAGCAATATAACGATACAGCGGTGTTGAATGGTTCTGATCCTGTTGTGCGTTTTTTGAGCAGAGATATCCTGAGCAGAAAAGTTTTTTTCAGTTCAAAAGAAGAAAAAGGCGTGGCAATAAGCGATGAAAGCATAATTTCTCAGGAAAACATGTCCCGGCTTCTTGCAGACTTTAAACTGCCGGGCAAACACAATATGGAGAATGCTGCAGCGGCAAGTCTTGCGGCACTCGCTGCCGGAGGGACTTTTGAAGGAGTACGAACGGCATTGAGAAAATTTAAAGGGCTTTCCCACCGGCTTGAATATATTGAGACTTTAAATGGTGTCGACTTTTTCGACGATTCAAAGGCTACAAATGTTGATTCAGTGGCAAAAGCGCTTGAAACTTTTGAAAGACCCATAGTCCTGATTATGGGCGGGCGAAATAAGGGAAGTAAATTTCATACTCTGAGAGATTTGATAGATAGGCACACAAAAGAGCTGATAGTTATTGGAGAAGCAAAAGAGAATATTAAGGCTGAACTTGGAGATATTAAGCCTGTTGAGACTGCGACTACCATGGAGGAGGCAGTTTTTAAGGCATATAATGCGGCAAAACCGGGTGATATTGTACTCTTGTCGCCGGCCTGCGCCAGCTTTGACATGTATAACAGCTATGCGCAAAGGGGAGAAGATTTTTGCAGAGCTGTTGCAAAACAAAGAATTGATGATTGATGATTGATGATTGTCGATTGATGATTGAAGGTATTCTATTAATTTTATAACAAAAAAGACAGAGCGAAGCGATTCGACAAATCGACAATCGACAATCATCAATCGACAATCATCATATGCCAAAACAATTGCCTAAAAATAATCCGCAATCAGGATATGATATCAAACTCCTTTTCCCTGTCCTTTTTCTGGTTGGGATGGGGATTGTAATGGTTTACAGCTCAAGTTCAGCTCTGGCGCTTAAGGAATTTGGAATTGATTACTATTTTTTTAAGAAACAGACGTTTTTTTCACTATTAGGAATTCTTGCTCTGGTTATTTGCAGGCATATTCCATTAAAACTTTTTCGTTCTTTGGCATATCCGTTTCTATTTTTAGCGTTTCTATTGCTGATTGCTGTTAAGTTTTCCGGACTGGGTATAACTGCCGGGGGCTCCACACGATGGTTACGCCTGGGTTTTTTTACATTCCAGCCATCTGAGTTTGCGCGTTTTTCTCTTGTGTTATATCTGGCGTACTCCATGAGTAAAAAACTGGGTAAACTTAAAGATTTTTCAATTGGTTTCCTGCCTCACGCCATGGTTTTAGGCATATTCGCAATACTGATATTTCTGCAACCGGATTTTGGTTCGGTAATTATCTTTGGGGCAGTTACATGGATTATGCTTTTTGTCGGAGGTGTTCGAATTTTACATCTTTTAACACCGCTGCTGATTTTTCTGCCCGCTTTATATTTATTTATGATTAACGCGCCTTACAGGTTTAAACGAATTATGAGTTTCTGGGATCCATGGAAATATCCGACAGATGAAGGATACCAGATGATACATTCCTTTATGGCTTTTGGTACCGGGGGCATATGGGGAACAGGAATAGGAAAAGGTTATCAGAAGCTTTTCTATCTTCCAGAACCCCATACTGATTTTATTTTTTCAGTTATTGGAGAGGAGCTTGGGCTTCTGGGCGTGCTTGTAATTCTGTTGCTCTATTTTGTGATCCTGTGGAGGGGAATAGGCATAGCAATAAATGCTGATGATCCTTTTGAATCATTTATGGCTATTGGTTTGACAATCGCAATCGGGCTTCAGGTTTGCATTAATATGGGAGTTACCCTGGGCCTTTTACCAACCAAGGGGCTTACCCTGCCGTTCTTGAGTTACGGGGGGACATCCCTTTTAATCAATATGGCATCAATAGGAGTATTGATGAATATAGGAGCATCTGCCAATGCGCTTAAAACCAGGCGAGTCAGAAAAAAGAGCGCATAGAGCAAATAGCAACGGAAAGCAGCGCATTGTAATTGCGGGTGGCGGCACAGGCGGGCATCTATTTCCCGGGATAGCCATTGCAGAGGCTTTTATTAAGCGCAATCCTGAGAATAGAGTCATCTTTATAAGTACGGGCAAGCCATTTGAAGTATCTGTTTTAGAAGAAAAAAAATTTTCACTTAAAACCATAACAGTAGAAGGGATAAAAGGTAGGGGGCTAATTAATCAGATCATATCGGTTTCAAAAATACCAAAGGGATTATTAGAGTCCATGCTTATCCTGAAAGACTTCAGGCCGAATCTAATTGTTGGAGTTGGAAGCTATTCTGCAGGGCCTGTGGTGCTTGGTGCTTGGCTTATTGGAATTAAAATTGTTCTGCATGAACAGAACATATTGCCGGGCATTACAAACCGTATTTTGTCGTATCTGGCCGACCGTATTTATGTTTCTTTTAAAGATACTCAGGCTAAGTTTGATCCAAAGAAGGTTTGTTTTACAGGTAATCCTGTGAGGAACGAAATTCTTTGTTTTGCAATGGAGGAATCCGAAATTTCCGGTTCCATTCAAGGTAAACTTTTTACAATTCTCATAATCGGAGGCAGCCAGGGAGCTCACAGCATCAATATAGCAGTAATGGATGCTCTGAAATTTTTAAAAGAGAAAGACAATTTTTTTTTCATACATCAGACAGGGGCTGATGATGAAGAAGAAGTAAAAAACGCTTACAGAGAAAATGGTATTACAGGCACTGTTAAAGCATTTTTCAATAATATGGGACAGCAATACGGTCATGCTGATCTAATTATATGCAGAGCGGGTGCTACTACCGTGGCGGAATTAACAGCTATCGGTAAAGGTGCGCTGTTAATACCATACCCTTTTGCGGCAGACGACCACCAGCATTTAAATGCAAAAATATTGTCAGATGCAGGCGCCGCGGAAATAATTCTTCAAAAGGAACTCAGCGGCAGGTCACTTGCTAAGAAAATCGAGCACTATGCATCAAATTACAAGGCCATCAGTAATATGGCTTTAATGGCAAAGAAGCTTGGCAGGCCGGATGCAGCAGAGGCCATTGTTGATGACTGTTACAGGTTAATAGAAAAAAGAGTTCAGGGTTCAGGGTTAAAAGCCGACTAACTCTGAATTATAGTTTTCCTTGAACCGTGAACCGTGAACCTTAAACCGTTATTATATTATGTATCTTAAAAAATACCACATACACTTTGTAGGAATCGGCGGAATAGGAATGAGCGGTATTGCTGAGCTCCTTCTTAATTTAGGCTATAAGGTATCGGGCTCTGACATAAGGTCATCAGGCATTACAAGGCGTTTGAAAAGGCTTGGCGGTATAATATTTGAAGGGCATTCCGAGGTACAGATACAGGGAACTGATGTTGTTGTGACATCGACCGCAGTCGGCCGTGAAAACGTAGAAGTTGTTGCAGCCAGACATGCATCAATCCCTGTAATACAAAGAGCTGAAATGCTGGCAGAACTTATGCGTTTAGAACTTAAACGTTTAAAGTACAGCGTGGCGGTTGCAGGTGCGCACGGCAAAACTTCTACAACGTCGTTAATTGCTTCTGTTCTCGGTAAAGGTGGCCTTGATCCTACCGTAGTTATTGGTGGAATACTCAAAAGCACAGGTTCTAATGCACTTCTTGGGAAGGGAGATTTTATAGTAGCTGAAGCTGATGAAAGCGATGGTTCTTTTCTGAAACTATCCCCCACCATAGCAGTGGTAACAAACATCGACAGAGAGCACCTGGATTTTTACAAGGACTTGAACTCAATAAAAAAAGTTTTTCTCAGCTTTATTAACAGCGTACCCTTTTACGGTCTCGCTGTTCTTTGCCTTGATAATGAACCAATACAGGAGCTTATCCCGAAAATAAAGAAACGCTTCACCACCTATGGCATGAGCGTCCAGGCAGATCTTCAGGCAAGAGATGTGGTGCTTGAAAGGCAAAAAAGCAGATTCTGTCTCTATCGCATGGGAAAAATGCTGGGAGAAATCACTTTGAATCTTCCAGGTATTCATAACGTTTACAACTCCATGGCAAGCATTGCTGTGGGGCTTGAGCTTGATATTTCTTTTGATACTATTAAATGCGCCCTTCAGACCGCTGAAGGGGTTCAGCGCAGACTGGAGATTAAGGGAGAGATAAACGGAATCACAGTTGTAGATGATTATGCTCATCATCCTACTGAGATCAAATCCGCATTGTCTTCTATCAAGGCAAGCTGGCCTGGCAGGCGTAAGGTCGTGGTCTTTCAACCCCACCGCTATACCAGAACCAAAGCTCTCTTTGATGATTTTACTCGTGCATTCTATCAGTCGGATCTGCTTGTAGTCCTTCCGGTTTATCCTGCCGGAGAAAAGAAGATAAAAGGGATAACCGGCCAGGCCTTATGCGAAGGAATCATGGCACATGGTCACAAAAAAGTCGTCTGCAAGGAAGATTTTAAAGAGGCTGTTTGTCATTTGAAAGAAGTATTAAAAGAAGGAGATATTCTGCTTACCCTTGGCGCAGGGAATGTATGGAAAATCGGGGAAGAGGTGCTGGAAGAACTGAAAAGTGAAAAGTGAAAAGTGAAAATTTGTGGAATCGCTTCGCTCTGTTTTTTTAAAAATTGACAGAATTCCTTCAATATTCACTTTTCAATGACTCATGCTTGATTCTGATTCAAAAATATGGCTTGAAAGCCGGTTTAAAAACAGCGTCAGATTCGATGAATCTATGTCAAAGCACACATCTTTGCGGGTGGGAGGTGCGGCCGACGCTTTTGTCATGCCTGAAAAGCCCGAAGAAGTTGTGGAGATTATCAGGGGGTGCCGGCAGAAGGATATTCCTTGTCTTGTTATCGGAGACGGGACGAATCTTCTTGTAAAAGACAGCGGCATACGCGGAATTGTAATTGTACTTACGAAATGTCTAAGAAGCATTACTAAAAGAGATATGGAAAGAGATGGCATCATTGTTACCGCCCTGGCTGGGGCAAGGATGCAGGCTCTTTGCTCTTTTGCTGTTAACAATGGTCTCAAAGGGATGAATTTTGCCATTGGTATTCCCGGCACAGTGGGTGGAGGAATAATGATGAATGCCGGAACTGCCCATGGATCAATAAAAGGCGTTCTTGATTCCATAAAGATTTTGCTGTCTGACGGGCATACTAAAATAATCATGAAAGAAAATCTGGACTTTGAATACAGGAAACTGTCTCTGAAAGATGAAGTAAAAAAAGTTAATAAAAGACAGGCCATTATAATGGGAGGTTGTTTTTGTCTGCATCCTTCAGACCCAAAGGAACTTCAAAAAGATGCTGAGGAAATTCTGAAAGCAAGAAAAGAAAGGCAGCCATCCGGTTCCCCAGGTGCCGGATGCTTTTTTAAAAACCCTTTGTCCGGGAAAACAGCGGGAGAGCTTATTGATCTGGCCGGACTTAAAGGCAAGTCAATAGGTGGAGCAGAAATTTCATTAAAACATGCCAATTTCATTATTAACAGGGACAGAGCATCGGCCTCCGATATACTGGCCATTATAGAGCTTGTTCAGGAAACAGTGTCAAAAAAGTTCAACATTAACCTGGAGCCGGAGGTAAAAATTGTTGGGCAATAAGCGTATAAGGAAAAACTATTACAAGGGCACCTCAACTAAAAGACGTGCCAAAATATTACAGCGCTTTATTTTCTGTTTCGAGATATTGGCTGTAGGCGCCATTTTAACTGTAATGAGTTTTGTTTTTATTCTGGCTCACGATTTCATTACACAATGTGACTATTTCAGGGCTGATAACATAGTTGTAAGAGGAGGGCATCGACTTTCAAAACAGCAGATTCTTGAACAGGCAAATATAAATAAAGGAATAAATATTCTTTCCGTAAATCTTTCAATAATAAGAAACAGATTGCTGGCGCATTCATGGATAGCCGATGCTGAGGTCAGGAGAGAACTGCCGGACATAATAAGTATCGGAATTGAGGAGCATGAACCGCTTGCCATTTTAGATCTTGGCCGCAGGTTCCTGATAAACGTTAATGGAGAAGTATTTAAAGAATGGACTGCATCGGATCCTGATGTTTTGCCGATTGTCAGCGGACTTCAATTTTCAGACCTGAATGTTTCCGGTGAGCTACGCAGCACATCCTTTAATGCAGTAATGGAAGTTTTACGTCTTGGCCTGGAGCCTGACAGCATTCTTCCAAACAGGAAAATAAAAAAAGTCAGGGTGGACAGACAAATAGGTCTTACCCTGTATGCATTTGATCGAGCAAGAGTAATAAAGCTGGGCTATTATGATTATTCATACAAGTATGAAAGGCTTGAAAGCGTGCTTTTTTACCTGAAGAAAAAGAGATGTTTTCCAGATTTCAATTCTATCGATTTGAATCGCCTGGATCGTATTGTTGTAAATCTTGTGAAGGATGAATTATCTGCCGGGGATCTTAAGGAGGTTTAACTATTTAGGTTAATAGACTGAAGGTTGAAGGCTGAAGGTTGAAGGTTGAAGGCTTCAGTCTAAATAGTGTCTGAACGGAAACCTCGATTTCTTGTAGGTTGGGTTGAGCCCCTCAATTTTGTTGGGTTTCGTGCCTCAACCCAACCTACAAAAATCAATCATTTGGAAGAACTTAATTTATCAGGGCGAAACCCAACAAATCGATTTAATAGCTTTTCGTTCAGGCACTAAATACCTGGATAGTTTTAAGGAGATTTAACATGCAGGGAAAGGAAGAAATTGTTGTAGGCCTTGATATTGGAACTACCAAAATCTGCGCTGTTGTTGGTGAAATATCCGGCGATGAAATCAATATAGTCGGTATAGGCACCCACCCTTCAATAGGGCTTCGTAAGGGAGTGGTGGTGAATATTGAATCAACTGTAGAATCTATAAAAAAAGCGGTTGAGGAGGCTGAACTTATGGCCGGCTGCGAAATTTCATCGATTTATGCCGGAATTGCAGGAGGGCATATAACCGGCTTTAACAGCCGCGGAATTGTGGCGGTAAAAGGTTCTGAAATAACTGAGCTTGATGTTGAGCGAGTAATCGATGCCGCAAGAGCTGTAGCAATCCCAATGGACAGGGAAGTAATACATGTGATTCCCCAGCAATTCATTGTTGATGATGAAGCAGGTATTCAAAATCCTGTTGGTATGGCCGGGGTAAGGCTGGAGGCGAAAATTCATATTGTGACCGGAGCTGTGACGTCGGCTCACAACATTGTCAAGTGTGCAAACCGTTCCGGCCTTGATGTCTGTGATATTGTTCTGGAATCTCTTGCTTCCGGCGAAGCTGTGCTGACCGAAGAAGAAAAGGAGCTTGGTACGGGTTTGATTGACCTCGGTGGAGGGACGAGCGATCTGGCTATATTTTGCAACAAAAATATCAGGCATACATTTGTGCTTGCATTAGGGGGTAACAACCTGACAAATGACCTGGCAATTGGACTGCACGCACCGCTTAGAGAAGCGGAGAAGATAAAGAAGAAGTATGGAACTTGCGTTGCAAAAAATATCAGCAGCGAAGAAACTATCGAGGTCCCGGGCATGGGGGGGCGAAAGCCCAGAAAGCTTCCCAGACAAATTCTTGGTGAAATTCTGGAACCCCGTATGGAGGAAATCTTCATACTGATAAATAGAGAAATTTATAGAGCGGGGATGGAGAAATTAATTTCGTCAGGCATTGTTTTGACGGGCGGATCAGCGCTTTTGAGTGATGCGACGGAGGTTGCGGAATCAGTTTTCAATTTCCCGACCCGGTTAGGTAAGCCTATGGGAATCAGTGGTTTGGTCGATGTGGTAAACAATCCCATGTATGCTACCGGCGTTGGGCTGGTTATATACGGTGCCAAAAACCAGACTGCTAAAAAGAAATTCAGGATTCGCGATAAAAACATTTTCAACCGTTTAATAACAAGGATGAAGAAATGGTTCAAGGATGTGATTTGAATTGCCGATCAGGATGGGAATCAACCTGTCAGATTAAGAGGAGGGGGGCTATGTTTACTTATGTAGATAATGATAAATCTGCAAAAATCAAGGTTATTGGGGTAGGTGGTGCAGGCGGAAATGCAATAAACAATATGATTGAATCCAATTTGCAGGGGGTTAAGTTTATTGCGGCAAACACGGATGCCCAGGCACTTGAGAATTCAAAGGCACAGCTCAAGCTGCAGATTGGAGAAAGGCTTACAGAAGGACTTGGCGCTGGTGCTGATCCTAAAGTCGGGAGAGAAGCTGCAATTGAAAGTAAGGAAGCAATAAAAAGCGCTCTTGAAGAAAGCCACATGGTTTTTATTACCGCTGGATTCGGCGGTGGTTCCGGCACGGGAGCCGCACCGGTTATAGCAGAAATTTGCAAAGAAATTAAAGCGTTGACAGTTGCGGTAGTGACAAAGCCTTTTTCATTTGAAGGGAAGAAAAGGGCAAGACAGGCGGAAGAAGGCATTACTGCATTAAAAGAGGTTGCCGATACAGTAATTATAATACCCAACGACAGATTAAGAGGAATTGCTTCCAAAAATGCAAGGATGGTCGACATGTTTAAGAAAGCAGATGAAATTCTTCTTCATTCCGTCAAGGGAATTACCGATCTTATTATGATGCCGGGTCTGGTCAATCTTGATTTTGCAGATGTCAGAACAACAATGTTACGGGCAGGCATGGCCATAATGGGTACAGGTATAGCAACTGGTGCCAGCCGTGCAAAAGAAGCCGCTGAAAGGGCTATATCACATCCATTGCTTGAAGATATCTCCATTGCCGGTGCAAAAGGTGTATTAATGAACTTAACAAGTACCAGTGAATTAACAATGGAGGAGATGACGGAAGCTTCCGATAGAATATATGAAGAGGTGGGTGAGGATGCCGATATTATCTGGGGAACTGTAGTTGATGAGTCTCTTGGTGATGAGATGAGAGTCACCGTTATTGCAACAGGGATAGGTGAGGGGCATGAATCATCAATGTCTAAAAAATGCAAAAATAAGTACATAGATCATGAACTCAGGGGAAAAATAAGAGATATTACACCTGATGATATGAGGAATGCAGTTGATTTTGATGAGCCAACTTTTATCCGTCAAAAGGAAGCGGTAGGTGAATCAACGGGAGCTATTTACAGAGGATACAAGGGAATGGTAATCGACAACAATGATCTTGAGATTCCTACCTTTTTAAGAAAAAAGGCGGATTGAATAATTTGGGGCATAGTTCTAACTTTGGCCGCTATCCTATGTTAAGGTCAATTATTACTTACGAAACAAAAAATTGATGATTGATGATTGTCGATTGATGATTGAAGGTATTCTATTAATTTTATAATAAAAAGATAGAGCGAAGCGATTCCACAAATCAACAGTCAACAGTCAACAGTCAACAATCCTATAAAACATATGGTATCGAAAACCGGCAAGTCAAATAAAAGATATGCTGAATCGGAAATCGGTACAATCAGGAAAGGTTGTAGAGGATGTATTCGAATAGTCCTTGTATATCCCAACAAATATCAAGTTGGGATGTCCAGTCTTGGTTTCCAGACAGTATATCATTTATTAAACAATATTGAGGATGTTGCATGTGAAAGATCTTTCCTGCCAGATGAAAACAGTTTGCCTGGGGCCGGAATAACTACTATAGAATCAGGGAGGCCGATTTCTGATTTTGACATTATTGCTTTTTCAATTTCATTTGAGAATGACTACCCCAACCTTCTAACCATTTTAGATAAAGCAGATATCCCCTTGCATTCAAACGAAAGAGGAACCCCCCATCCTCTTGTTATTGCAGGGGGAGTTGCCTGCTTTTTAAACCCGGAACCTGTTTCATCATTTATCGATTGTTTTTTGATCGGGGAGGCGGAATTGATGCTTCCACAATTTATTGGCTGTTTTGATGCCAATATAAGCAGAAGATCTCTTTTAAAAAATATAGTGCACAAAGTACCCGGTACTTACGTTCCTGCATTTTATGAAACAACCTATAATAAAGATGGAACAATTCGCTCCTTTGAACCATTACTTGATGTCCCTGTCAATATCAGGCGGACGTATCTAAAAGACCTTTCCCAGGTGTCAACCTGCAGCAGTATAATAACCCCGCATACTACCTTTGATAACACATTTTTGATAGAAACAGGCAGGGGCTGTCCGCATGGTTGCCGCTTCTGCAGTGCCGGATATGTTTACAGGCCTCCGAGATTCAGGTCTTTCCAGGTTATTGCAAAATGTTTGGACCAGGGAGTTTTGCTTACCGATAAAATCGGTCTTGTAGGAGCTGCAGTGTCGGATTTTCCCAGTATAAAAGAACTTTACGATTATGTTAATAATAAGGACATTAAAATATCGTTCAGCTCTCTCAGGGCTGACTCACTCTGCCCTGAGCTTATATCCTTACTGGGGCGAAGCAAAGTAAAAACAGCTACAATTGCCCCGGATGCAGGATCTGAACGTATGCGCAAGGTAATCAATAAAGGCATTACAGAAGAAGAAATACTTAATGCCGCTGAGGCCCTTGTAGCGGGCGGTATTCCAAACTTAAAGCTCTATTTCATGATTGGTCTTCCAACAGAAACAATGGATGATGTAGAAGCTGTCATAGAACTGTGCAAAAAAATAAAACATCAATTTCTCGAATCAAGCAGGATTAAAAAGCGAATAGGGTTAATAACCGTAACCGTTAATTCTTTTGTCCCAAAGCCGTTTACTCCTTTTCAGTGGGTTGCAATGGATGATGAACGCACTTTGAAAAAAAAAATAAAGATGATAAAGGATGGTTTGAAAAGAGTTGCAAACGTCCGTGTTCATGCGGATATCCCGCGCTGGGCTTATATCCAGGCTATGTTTTCACGCGGTGACCGCAGGGTTTCAGAAATTCTGACCTTAGCTGATAAAAATCATGGAAACTGGGCGCAAACGCTCAAGGAAACATCGATAAATCCGGATTTCTACGCTCTGAGGGAACGATCTCTGGACGAATTGCTTCCCTGGGACTTTATAGACCATGGAGTAAGAAAGTCTTTTCTAAAACAGGAATATAAGAAAGCCCTGGATGGTAAAAAGACTCCGCCATGCCCTATGGAATCATGCAATGTCTGCGGGGTCTGCAAGAAAGAAGGTTGGTAACTACTCTGGTTGGTTAGGCTGTATCCCCTTTGGGGTCAAACCTTGATTATTTCATTTAGTTTTTTATAAATCCTCTTGATCCTACAATCCTCACTTGTTTTTAATTGCGCTTTAACATGACTGACTCTCCGGCTAACCGATGAATAGGTAATATTGAACAATTCCCCAATTTTTTGATTACTGCATCTGCCTGTCTTCCATAAAAAATATAAAATGGCATCTCGCTTGTCGCGGTTATTTCCTAAAAGTCGTCCGGACTCTCTAAAAAAATCAATATTACAATCAAGCAGCCTGGCGGCTTTTTCAATCAGCGCCTGTTGATCCTCATCTTTTAAAAGTTGATTTAATTGCGGCAGTTCTCCATTTTTGTTTAATGATAAGTGTGTCTCCTTGATATATTCCAAGAACTCCCGGGAACCGTAAATCAAACTAAATTTAACGTCTTCCCATAAACTCTCTTTTTCATCGGAATACCTCTGAACTTTATTGCGGTAGGCTCTCTGTCTGTCTTTTGCACGTACCTGTGAAAAGACAGGACCGGTTTTCAACCACTCAGGCGGCTTTTTCTTATAGGCATAAAACGGGTAACTACTCCATTTATAATTCACCAAACGGTCTACAATTCCTGCCCTCAGTGGATTGCGATGTATATAACATGAGAGTCTCAGCAAGTAAGCATCATTTTCAATAATTATGCTCTTAAACCGTCCCTGAAACAGATGGCCGCTTTGTAAATTTCTCAGATTAAAACGTCGGGTGTATCGTGTTCCCAGCCATTGCATGCTCTTTGAAAGATTGGGTCTCATTGTCCGCAACAGGAGATGATAATGACTGTCCATCAAAACATAAGCATAAATTTCAATCTCAAATCTTTCTGACATATCTGCCAGGATATGTAAAAAATCCTGTCGATCCTCATCACTGTGAAATATGTTGTTCTGATTATTTCCTCGTGAAAGGACATGATAATATGCCCCTTTAAATTCTATTCTCAGTTGTCGCGCCATACACTAAAATATATAAAGTCTATTTTGAGTTGTCAAGCTTTATTATAATAATCAAGGTTTGACCCCAATTTCGGCCGGTTCCGAGTGGACAGATTAACAACTCAAGTTTTCGTTTGACAGCATGTTTTGCTCATTGTATTTATTGTAGCCGTTCACGGTTCACGGTTCACGGTTCACGGTTCACGGTTTACGGTTTTGCGGCTTTTTAAATGAATTCTGCTATGATTACAGCATGTTTGATATTAATCTCAATTCGATTATAAAGTTTTTCCTGGTTTTGTGCATGTTATCTCTTTTCCGCACAGGGGGTGCACTTGCGGATGATATTCGCGAGGCCGTTTTTGCAGGCAGATTTTATCCTTCCAGTCAATCTGATTTGCTCAAGAATATTGATAGTCTGACCAGCCGGGCAAAAAAAACTCAGGTAAAGATTCCATCAGGAAAATACCTGAAGGCTCTTATACTGCCTCATGCAGGATATCCATGCTCCGGGCTTACAGCAGCCCATGCATCACTCGTTCTCAGCGAAAAGCAGTTTAAAAAAGTTATTTTGCTTGGCCCGGATCATCGAGTAGGTTTTATAAACGGAGCAATCAGCGATGTGGCTGGTTATCAGACTCCTCTCGGAAAGGTTTTTCTGCATAACGATGCTGCAAAACTGCGAAACCGGTCAGAATTGTTTCACGCAAACAAGGCTTCTGATCTTAGCGAACATTCACTGGAGGTCTTGCTGCCTTTTTTGCAGTATTATTTAAAGGAATTTAAGATCATTCCGATTGTAATCAGCCAGGGTAATATTGACGGACTCACGCGCGAAATAGATATGTTTCGAGATCAAAACACTCTTCTTGTGGCCAGTACAGACCTTTCCCACTTTCTACAATATGCCGAGGCTGTTGAAAAAGACAAAAAAACTATTCAAATGATATTAAATCTGGATGCAGACAATTTGTTGAAGGGTTATAATTATGCGTGCGGGAAAGTGCCGATTCTTGTTCTTGTAAGCCTGGCCCGGCAATATGGATGGCAGCCGGTTTTGCTGCATTATTCAAACAGTGGCGATACCTGCGGCGGGCGCAGTCAAGTTGTCGGTTACACAGCCATAGCATTTTATGGAGATAAATTTATGGATGACAAAAAAAATGCAGGTCACAGATTTACTGATAAGCAGGGGCAGGTGCTGGTAAGGCTTGCGCGGCATACGCTTATGAAAAAGCTGAATAAAAAGATAGACCCTGTCGAGTCCAAAGCTCTGGAAGAAGCTCTTAAAGAGGATTGTTTTCAGGAGCATTTTGGCACCTTTGTTACCTTAAAGATCAATGATCAGCTTAGAGGCTGCATTGGCAATATAACTGCATCTGAACCTGTCAAAGAGGTGGTCAGGCGTAATGCAGTCAGTGCTGCATTTCGTGATCCGCGATTTTCTCCCCTGCGAGCCGAAGAACTTGAAAATGTTGATATAGAGGTAAGCATTCTTACCCCGCCGGAACCCCTTGAATACACAGATGGTGATGACCTGGTTTCAAAACTGCGCGTTAACATTGATGGTGTAATTATCCGGAAAGGCTTTGCCAACGCAACTTTTTTGCCACAGGTATGGAAACAGGTGCCTAAACCTGAAGAATTTCTTGGCCATCTCTGCATGAAGGCCGGGATGTCAGCCGATGCCTGGCGAAATGATAAACCGGAAGTTAAGATCTACCAGGTTCAGTATTTTGATGAAGAAAAATGAACGCGCTACACTGCTAATTGTCATTGCCGCCGGCATTTCTTCAATTGTGGTGCAATTAATAACCATACGCGAATTTCTTGCCCAGTTCCACGGTAATGAGTTTGTCATTTCTTTAATACTTTTCAACTGGTTGATACTTGGCGGTATAGGAACGCTTGTGGCGCATCTGATTACGCCGCGCTACTGGGAGGCCAGTTCAAGCAGACTCTGCCGGCTTTCTTTCATTCTGGCAGCTCTGTCCGTGATTCAGATTCATAGCATTCGTGGATTGCGCGACTTTTTCTTTATTCACGGCAGTTCGGTTGGTTTTTATCCTACCCTTGCCTACATATTTTTAACCATTGCTCCATATTGCCTGCTTATAGGTTTTATTCTTCCTTACAGCCTTTTTGTGCTAAGAGCCGAAACACCGGATTATTCAGGCACACGCATTTATATTACCGACAATATAGGAGATATAACCGGAGGAGCGCTTTTTTCATTTGCACTTGTTTTTCTGGTTACTCCTCTTAAGGCTATATTTATTGCCAACCTTCCGCTTGTGGCAGCATCATTTCTTCTTTTTTCATTAACCGGAAAGCAGAAAAAATATTTAAAAGTTATTCCAGGTGCTGCTATCACATTATTACTGCTTGCAGCAGGTATTTTTTTTGAACCCTTTTCGCTTGCGCCTTCCGAGGGGAAGCTGGTTCATTATCGTGAATCCCGTTACGGAAGGATTGCCGTTCATCAGGATAATGGGCAGTACACTCTTCTTACTGATGGAGTCCCTGTATTCAGCAACCAGAATCAGAGCATTGCAGAAGAAACTATACATTACCCTTTAGCTCAACTGGACAATCCGCAGCGTGTCCTCTTAATATCCGGCGAGGGAGGCATTATGAAGGAGCTGAAAAAGCATGGTCTTAAAACAGTTGATTATGTTGAGCTTGACCCGGGAATTACCGATGTACAGTTCAAATTCGGTCTGATCGAAAATATTGAAGGATTGAATGTAATCAATCAGGATGGAAGGGCCTTTCTTGCGGATTCGGACAAAATTTACGATGCCATTATCTTAAATTTACCGGAGCCGGACACATTTCAGGTAAACAGGTTTTTTACAGATCAGTTTTTCAGCCTTGTAAAGAAGCACCTTGCGCCGGATGGTGTTTTGAGTTTTTCTATGGAAGGTTATGATAATTACCTTGCCGAACCACAGCGGCAGAAGCTTTCTTCTCTATACAATACCGTGAAAAATCATTTTAAGCATGTCTTGCTTATGCCTGGGCTGAAGATATTTTTCCTGTGCCGGGATATTTCAATCAAAACAGATATCCCTGCGAGGCTTGCAGAAAAAGGTATTATTGCCCGGTATATACGAGGCTATTATTACGGGAATCTGACTAAAGAAAGAATTTCAGACTTAAACAATCTGATGGATCCGAATACACCAAAAAACAGCGATGATTCTCCGCTTTTGATGAGACTGATGTTTTCACAGTGGTTTGCCAAATTTTCCACGTCACCGGTTGGATTTATTTCCGGCCTTGCCGGGCTCACCATTATATATCTGTTTCGTATTAAGCGGGAGGAATTTGTACTTTTTTCAACAGGAGCAATGACCATGGGAAGCGAAATACTGATCATCTTTGCTTTTCAGATATTTTATGGTTATATATATTTTCAAATAGGACTGATTATAACGGTCTTTCTGGCCGGTCTTTTGCCGGGGGCATTGCTGGGCGACAGACTGCGTGAAGGTGGAAAACAGATACTGGTGCTGACCGATGGTTTGCTCATTACCCTGATGGGTATTTTGATACTGGCACTGAAGATAGGTGGGGATCATCTGCCGTCATTCTTTTTTCTTGTTTTCGGCTTCATGATTTCGCTTGCATGCGGGTTTCAGTTCCCTGTGGCTCTCCATCTGGGAGGGGGCGGAAATTCCGCTGTAACCAGATCTTTTTCAGCCGATTTAATTGGTGCTGCCAGCGGCATCCTGATTACCAGCCTGATCCTTTTGCCCTATTTTGGGCTTATCTGGGCTGCAGCAGGATTGATATTTTTGAAACTGGCAAGTTTGATTGTTATTGGAACACCTAAGTTGAGCAATTTTTTGCGAAGATATGTGCTGAGATCTTGATGCATAAGGATTTGCAAAAAACGCAGGTATACCCGCGGATATGTCGAGGAATTTTGCAAAGCCTTTATGCGCAAGAGATTGGTGGAGATCGAGTAAAAAATCGCTCAATTTAGGTGGAAGGTATAATGAAAAATATAAACCGAAGGGATTTTCTTTACTATAGCGGAGCATTGCTGTCCACTGCAATGTTTGCCGATGTGTGCCGGGCTTTTGCCGGGGACAGGCGCTTTATATCCGGTCCCGATGACATACGCGGCAAAGTGTTCAAAAACGATGCCCCAAAAACATTGTGGAAATGGTCGCGCGAAGGATTTCTTTATGACAAATTAGATGATGGTAAGGTTGCTTGCGGCATCTGTCCCCATCGTTGCATACTTGCACCGGGCGATCGTAGTGTATGTCGTTCCAAGGTTAATATAAACGGCAAGCTTTACAGCCTGGCCTATGGAAATCCCTGTGCTGTCAATAACGATCCTGTAGAAAAAAAGCCGCTTTTTCATTTCAGGCCCAGGTCAATGGTTTTTTCCCTTGCTGTTACGGGATGCAATTTCCGCTGTTTAAATTGTCAGAACTGGGAAATTTCACAGGCAAAGCCTCATGAAGTGCGTCATCATGAGCTTTTTCCTGCTGAAGCAGTAGAGACAGCCCAGCGTTTGGGGTCTGAATCTATTGCATACACATATTCAGAGGCAGTCACTTTTTTTGAATACATGATTGACATCGCCAGACTGGCAAAGGAAAAAGGGCTGCATAACCTTTGGATTTCAAATGGTTACATTAACCGAAAACCTCTTCTTGAGTTGTGTAAAGTGCTGGATGGCGCAAATATAAATCTTAAATCATACAGCGATGAGATCTACAGAAAATTGAATGGCGGCCGGCTTCAACCTGTGTTAAACACTTTAAAAACGCTGCATGAGCAAAAAATTCATCTCGAAGTCACAACTCTGGTGGTGCCGGGATATATAGATGATGAAGAAATGATAAAACAGATGTGCGGATGGATACTTGACAACATAGGGCCCGACCATCCGCTGCACTTTTTACGTTTTTTCCCTAAGTACAAACTTGACAGGCTGCCACCCACACCGGTTTCAACATTGACTCGTTTCCGCGAATTAGCCATTAAAGAGGGTATTAGATATGTCTATGTCGGCAATGTTCCAAACCATGAAGGGAATCACACCTATTGTCACAATTGCAACAAGTTGTTGATTGAACGCGAGGGCTATTTCTTGCCGACGTATAATCTAACAGGCAATAAATGCAAGTTCTGCGGCACCAAAATCCCTGGGGTATGGGATAATAGTGTGTCCAGGCGGGACTGAAAAAATGAACATCGAACATCGAATGTTGAATGGGAAAAAATGGAGAAACAGAAATAGCTGTTGAATGTTCGGTATTAGGTGTTTGTTTTTTTATTCGATTTTAAAATAATTTGAAGAGCGGAGCGACATCATTATTCGACGTTCGACGTTCAATGTTCGATGTTGGACGTTCATATTTCAAAACAATCCCGTATGGCATAAATGCAACCCGTTAATGTTTACAAAATAAATGGTGCCGTGTACTGGAAGATTTCTGGTGCTCCAATAGCTTTGGTTGCTTTGTGTCGGATCTATAAAATGCTTTTCTTTCGGCATAATACTTTGGTTTTGCACGAGATTTCCATGAATTTTTCACGATTCAGCATTCCCCCCTTATTGTCTTTTGAATAATAATTTCGTTGACTTCATCTCACATGAAAGTTAAAAATGATAACCATTTTGGCGAAAATTTATCTTGTATAATCATTTGTTCATGTACTGATATAATACTAAAACCTAAATTGAGCGGTTTTTTACTTAATCTGCGCCGATCTCTTGCGCATAAAGGCTTCGCAAAAATCCTCGACATATCCACGGGTATGCCTGCGGTTTTTGCAAATCCTTATGCATCAAGATCTCAGCACATATCTTCGCAAAAAATCGCTCAACTTAGGTAAAATCAAAATTTTTATCGAGCAAAAAAGTCG
>Ga0255432_1022_pt1 | contig 33999 bp, 29 predicted proteins | sample ANMaggSeSYBR02I6_FD_182656 | JGI IMG/M metagenome (GOLD analysis project Ga0255432, IMG submission 182656) | Sediment cell enrichment communities from methane seep in Santa Monica Basin, California, United Staets - ANME aggregate JGI... | ecosystem: Environmental > Aquatic > Marine > Cold seeps >...
CGACTTTTTTGCTTGATAAAAATTTTGATTTTAGTATTATATCAGCACATGAACAAATGATCATATAAGGTAAATTTTCGCCTCAATAATTTTTATTTTTAACTTTTACGAGAGCTAAAGTCAACGAAATTATTATTCGGAAAACAATAAGGGAGAATGCTGAATCGTGAAAAATTTATGTAAATCTCGTGCAAAACCAAAACATTATAAGGAAAGAAAAGCATTTTATAAATCAGACACGAGACAACCGAAGCTATTGGACCAGGTTCGAAACAGGATTCGTTGCAAACACTATAGTATTCGAACAGAGCAGGCTTATATCGAATGGATAAGGAAATTTATCTTTTATCATGGCAAACGACATCCTGCCGAGATGGGTGAAAATGAGATCAGCGACTTCCTGACCTATCTCGCGGTAAAAAGAAGAGTTGCAGCATCCACACAAAATCAGGCTTTAAGTGCTATTGTTTTCCTTTACAGAGAAGTAATTCAGAGAGATTTAGGTGAGTTTGAAAATCTCATCAGAGCCAAGAGGCCATCCAGGCTGCCGGTGGTTTTCACTACAAAGGAAATGAAAAGTATTCTTATTCAACTGGAAGGTAACAACTGGTTGATGGGACATCTTCTTTATGGCGCCGGTCTCCGAATAATGGAATGTATGCGGTTAAGGGTAAAGGATGTTGATTTCGATTACAAGCAGGTGATTATTCGTAACGGCAAAGGAAATGTGGACAGGGTAACAATGCTGCCCAACATCATCGCTGATAATCTCAAGCTGCACCTTGAAAAAGTCAAATTACTCCACGGTCGGGATCTTAAAGAGGGATTTGGAGCTGTGTACATGCCGTATGCTCTGGAAAGGAAATACAAGAATGCAAATCGTAGTTGGGCCTGGCAGTATGTATTTCCTGCTTCCCGTAGATCTGTTGACCCAAGGACCGGTATAGAGCGAAGGCATCATATTTCTGAGACCGTTATCCAGCGTGCAATAAAAACGGCAATCCGAAATGCAGAGATTACCAAAGCAGGCAGTTGTCATTCGTTGAGACACAGTTTCGCAACGCATCTGCTGGAATCTGGCTATGATATCCGAACTGTTCAGGAGTTGCTGGGCCACAAGGATGTCAGCACTACTATGATTTTTATACGCACGTACTCAATCGTGGAGGCAAGGGTGTCAAGAGTCCGGGAGATATATTGTTTCCTTAGGAGGGAGTCATATTTTGAAGCTTACGCAAAGACAGGAACAAGTATTGCATTATATCCGCTCGTATCAGGAGAAACTCGGCATTACGCCAACGATACGCGAGATATGCAGTCATTTTGGTTTAAAAGGACCGGCAGGTATCCATCGCATTCTCCATGTTCTGGTTGAAAAAGGATATCTTATTGCCCCTGCCGGCAAGAAAAGGTCATGGCGTATACCTGGCGGGCCTGTTGGAAAAACCATCCCGATAATCGGCAGAATCGCTGCAGGCGTTCCCATTATGGCGCTGGAGAATCGGGAAGATGAGCTGCCGGTGGACCCATCGATTTTTGGCTCCAAAACTTGCTTTGCTCTTCGTGTTCAGGGTGATTCCATGATTGATGCCCATATCGCTGATGGGGATCTGGCCATTATTCGTCCCCAGAATCAAGCGGAAAGCGGGCAGATAGTCGCGGTTATAGTTAGAAACATTCTACATGAAGCAACTCTCAAAATTTTACGGAAAACAAAAGGTACTATGGAATTACATTCGGCTAACAGTGCTTATCCTCCCATGGTTTTTAGCGGGTGGCACCGGGGCCGGATCAGGATTGTCGGCAAATTTGTCGGGATCGTTCGAAAAAGCTATTGACCCGCATTTCTCATGAACAATTCATAAAATAATGCGTAACATAATTGTATTATTGAAAGTTATTACTATTTTTGTCTTACAGGCTGTTGAACACTGTGTTTATCGAATTTATAACAAAATTTTTTATGAATTGTTCACCCTTCGGGGCTTCTTTTTGTAATACTGACACGGGCTTTAATCTCTCCGCGGCGGGATACAATCTTAACCACATTTTTGTTTTCTATTCTCTTTTTCTCAGCGTCCGAAGGATGAGAAAAATAAGGGTCTCAGCACGGAACGGCTTTGCTCAGTCCCTCTCAAGCGCCAAGTTCGTCACTTTCAGGATGCCACTTCATGTATAGTTTCCGCTGATGAACAGCGCAGTCACGAAGATAAAGATTGATCAGGTTCTGATAAGGAATACCTGTTTCCTCCGCCATGGACTTGAAATAGGAAACGGTGTCGCGGTCCAGCCGCATAGTTACCGGTTGTTTTAGATGCTTGATGTAAGGATTTTTACGCCTTTTCATTTTGGAGAAATCGTAATGGTCTCTCATCGTCTATGCCTCCAATACTCATTTTCTTCATCTCCATCCGCCTTCCTGGCCGATATAATTCTAACGACCGTCTCACTTTCTCGGAAACAGTGGCAGACAACGAGAATCCGAAGTTTAAAACTCATTCCAAGCAGGATAAAACGGTCTTCATCTTCTGAATGGTCAGGGTCAAAAAATTGTATGGCATTCTCATCGTAAAAGACCGTGCGCGCTTCATCGAAAGAAATACCATGCTTTTTGATATTAGCCTTTTTCTTCCGACCATCCCATTCAAACCGCAATTCATTCATATGTACATTGTACTTATAATAATGAGTATGTCAAGATGATATTTTATGCTGAATCCCACGAGGTATCTTGAATTACAATAAAAACAAAATACAGTTGTATTATATTACAGCAAGTCAATAAATTATGAATATTGTAGGTAACTTCTCAATAAGTTCGGGCAACTTTTTAAAAATTTTTATCGTCATTCTCGCGAAGGCGGGAATCCAGTGCTTTTTCGGATTTTCTGGATTCCCATTTTCACGGGAATGACGTTTGGTGCCAGAACTTATTGAGAAGTTACTATTGTAGATAGAAACATCAGAGAGGGATAAAATCAGCTTGTGAAATGCGGGTTAAACCTGTTCAATTCTTACTGCACAAACTTTGAACTCGGGTATTCTGGCTACAGGATCGAGAGCGTCGTTGGTTAAGAGATTAACCGCCATTTCTCCGAAATGGAATGGAATAAAAACAGTCCCTTCGGGGCTTCTTTTTGTAATACTGACACGGGCTTTAATCTCTCCGCGGCGGGATGTGATCTTAACTATATTTTTGTTTTCTATTCCCTTTTTCTCAGCGTCCGAAGGATGAATTTCCACAATAACTTCAGGTGAAATTGTATGGAGCCCCTTAACCTTGCGGGTCATAGTGCCGCTGTTGTAATGATAGAGTTCTCTTCCGGTTGAAAGAAGGAAGGGATATTCTTTATTTGGAAGCTCGTTTGGAAGGATAAATTCAACTGATTGAAACAGGCCTTTCCCGCGGGTAAATTTATCTTTATGAAGATATGGCGTACCAGGATGCTCCCAGCTTGTACATGGCCATTGAAGTCCATGATTTTTCAGCCGTTCGTAGTGAATCCCCCCGTAATTCGGCACAAGATTGGCGATTTCCTCCATAATCTCTTCAGGGTGATTATAATTCATCGGGGTTCCCATCTTCTCAGACAAACTGCATATTATTTCCCAGTCGGGTCTTGAATCGCCAATGGGTTCTATTCCCTTTCTCACGCGCTGAACACGCCTTTCCGTATTGGTAAATGTGCCGTCCTTTTCTGCAAAACTCGCAGCAGGAAGTACTACATGGGCAAGTTTGGCTGTCTCGGTCATAAAGATATCCTGAACAACTAAAAAATCCAGTTTTTTTATGACATCTTTAACATGTTTCAGATTAGGATCGCTTACAACAGGGTTTTCACCCATTATGTACATACCTTTTAACTCTTCCTTAAGAACGGCAGACCACATATCCGTTACAGCAAGTCCTGGTTTTGAAGAAAGCTTAACGCCCCAGGCCTTTTTGAATTTTTTAATATTCTTCCGTTCAGAAACGCTTTGGTAGCCGGGAAAAACATTGGGGAGAGCGCCCATATCACAGGCTCCCTGCACATTATTCTGGCCGCGTAAAGGATTAACTCCTCCTCCTTCGATCCCCACGTTACCGCATAACATGGCCAGATTTGCTATTGACTTAACATTATTAGTCCCAAACGCATGCTGTGTTATACCCATAGCATATGCAATAGAGCCGTTTTGGGCTTGAGCATAAATGCGTGCCGCTTTTTTAAGATCTTCGGAAGGTATGCCGGTGAGTCTTTCAACAAATTCAGGGTTGTATTTCATCACCGTCTCTTTCAGGTCCATAAAATTCTCGGTTCTTTCCGCCACATAAGAGGCATCATACAGGTCTTCTTCTATGATGACATACATCATTCCGTTTAACCAGACCACGTCTGTTCCGGGTTTGGGGCGCAGCCAGATTTCAGCATATTTCACCATCTCGATTTCACGGGGGTCAACAACTATCAGCTTTGTCTTGTTCTCGACTATGGCCTTTTTCATATTAAGAGCTATGACAGGATAGTTTTCAGTAGAATTACTCCCTGTCAAGAGGATAACATCAGCCTTTTTAAAATCGGCTATAGAGTTGGTCATTGCCCCGCTTCCAAACGATGCGGCCAGCCCGGCCACAGTGGGAGCATGTCAGAGACGGGCGCAGTGGTCCACATTGTTTGTACCAACCACTGCGCGCATAAATTTCTGCATGAGGAAATTCTCTTCATTCGTACACTTTGCCGAACTCAAACCAGCCAGACTATCAGGGCCGGATTTGGTCTTTATCTCCAAAAATTTCCGGGCAATCAGCGAAATCGCCTTTTCCCAGCTTACCTCCCAGAAATATTCCCCTTTTCTTACGAGCGGAGTCTTAAGCCGATCAGGGTGACGGACGAACTCGCTTCCGAATCTGCCCTTGACGCATACATTTCCGAAATTGGGACTATCGTTTACATCTGTAGTAACTTCGACAATCGTCTGGCCTTTAATATTCAAAACAATAGAACATCCACAGCCGCAAAAAGGACAAACTGTTTTAATCTTCTTAATTTCGTTTGCGGCAACAGGCAGGGTAACATTTTCTTTCACAAGAGCACCGGTTGGACAGTTGTCAACGCAGGCTCCACAGGAAACACATTTGTCATTAATTCTAATAGAAACAATGCCGGGGAACCCGTCCTCTTCAAACTCTTTTCCTTCCAGCTCAAGAGCTCCATATTCACAGCTATTTTCGCAGCGCTGGCAAAATATACACTTGTTCGGATCAATAACAATAAAGGGGTGGCTGCTGTCTATCGCATACTGACGGCGCTTGAGCATTTTTGAAACCGGAAATCTAACCCCGTATTCGATGGACAAGTCGCGTAATTCACATTTATTAAGAGCTAGGCATCCGCATTGCAAGCACCTTTTAGACTCACGAAGGGCTGTTTCCTCGGTAAATCCCAGTTCTATTTCGTCAAAATCCCTTGTACGCCTTTCCGGCGCCCTGACCGGCATCTTTTCCCCTAAACGAAGGGTAATATTCTCGAAATTATGTAAATCAATATCTTCAAACTTTTTACCCTTAGTAAAATTAATCTGGCGTTTCGGAGAGGGCAAAGACGTGTCGGTAAGATATGCATGAATCGCCCTGGCTGCCTTTCTGCCGCCGGTAACAGCCTGGATAACTGTTCTTGGGCCACGGACAACGTCCCCCCCTGCAAAAACCCCTTTTTCTGAAGTCTGAAATGTCTGAGGGCTGGAAATAACGGTTCCGCCCGGAAGAGCATGAGGTTTTATATTTTCATCCGGCAATTCCATCCATGAAAGGTCAGGAACCTGTCCGGGCGCCAGAATTACAGTATCTGCTTCACGAATTTGTTCTGAGCCTAAAAAAGGAATGGGAAGACGTCTCCCTTTCTCATCAGGCTCACTCAATTTCATTCTGACTGTTTCAAGCTTAAAAAAGTTCTTTTCCCTGCTGATTTTTGAAAGGCCTGTCATATAAATAAAATTAACGTCCTCTTTTTCAGCTTCCTTGACTTCTCTGTGAATTGCAGGCATCTCCATCATTGAACGCTGATATATAACAACAACTTCATCTACGTCCATCCTCACGCAAGTCCTGGCTGTATCAACAGCCGCATCGCCGCCGCCTATAACTGCGACTCTTCTGCCTATTACAGGAGCCTGCCCAAGGCTTACATTCAGAAGAAAATCAGAGCCTGAAAGCACTCCATCCAGTTCCTCTCCTTCGATGCCTGATTGCTGTTTTTTCCATGCGCCTATACCTAAGAAAATAGCCTCAAAACCTTCCTCTTTAAGGCTTTTAATAGTGAAGTCAACTCCCAGCCTCCGCCCCATTCTGGTATTTACCCCTGCTCTGAGTATACTCTCTATTTCCTGATCGACTATCTTTTTGGGAAGACGAAATTCAGGTATGCCGTAACGAAGCATGCCTCCAAGTTGCGGCATGGCCTCGAATATGGTTACACAATGATCCATCTGTGATAAATAATAAGCAGCGGAAAGACCGGCAGGACCTCCTCCTATCACAGCGACTCTATGCTCGGAAGAAGGAGCAGGCGGGATGACATCAGCATCCTTATGCTGAATAGCATAATCAGCCACAAAGCGTTTTAAATGATTTATAGATATGAACTCTTCAATAAGAATGCGGCGGCATCTTGATTCACAAAAATGCGGACATACCCTGCCTATGGAAAGTGGAAGGGGGTTCTTCTCTTTGATAAGTTTCAGAGCTTCAATAAACTCACCACGTGCAATCAGGCTGAGATATCCCTGAATATTGATATGGGCTGGACAGGTCTGAGAACATGGCGCTATGCAATCGCCATAATGCCGTGACAGCATGCTTGTTAAAACGCGCTGTCTTGACTCTATAACGCGGTCACTTCGAGAGGCAACTTTCATGCCGTCTTCCACAGGAGTAGAGCAGGCCGGCAATAAATCCTCTCTGCCATCGACTTCGACTACACATATACCGCAGGGATGTTCGACCGTCTTTGTGGGCACATAACATAGCGTTGGAATAATGACCCCTGCCGCATTTGCGGCATTTAAAATTGTTGTGCCGGGATCAACCCATAATGTTTGGCCGTCAATCGTTATTTCAAGCTTAGACATTTTTATGATTGAAAACTGACTATTGAAAATTGAAAATTAGTGGTACGCCTTCGGCGTGCTAATTGATAAGGCAAAGTTACTTAATTTTCGTTCCCAGACTCTGCCTCCTGTTAAATGCAAACTGGTAAATGAAAGATGCCGAATATCGAAGATTGTCGATTAATCTGTATCCTTAATATTCAATCGTCAATATTCAATTCTAAGTGGTTAGCCATGAATTTGAAAAAAGAACCTTGCCCATGAGAACGCGTGTTGTTTTATAATGCTCCAGCTCTTTTTGGTCTAAGGAAGCAGGGTCGGGTTCGTTTCCATCCATGATATCATGTACCAATTTCACATATTCGGGCCTTTCTCCCTTGGCAATGCTCAATAATTCCTTGTCATACCCATCGACAATCGCAGAATAGAGACCATGTTTCATGAGCATCATCATGTATGTACGGTTCAGGTAGGGACGAAGATCTTCAGGAGCGCCATTGGAAATATTGGAAAGCCCTACAATGGATTTGGCTTCAGGTACAATTTCCCCTAACATGCTCATAAATTCCAGACCGGACAGAACCTGGTTTACATCAACACATATTGGGGTGGCAATAGGGTCGATCCAGATATCTGAGGTGGGAATTCCAGCCTCATTTGCCTGATAGATAAAATCGACAGCCATGGCAGCTCGTTCATTAGCATCCCTGGGCATTCCTTCCTTGCCCCAGAGAAGTCCTATAACGTCCGCTTTATATTGAGTAACCATTGGAATACCTTTTTCCAACCTTTCAGGCTGTAATGAAATAGAATTCATCAATGGCTTTGTTTTTGTATTTGCCTTTAATCCAGCCTCCATAGCGACTAAATTTGTCGTATCAAGAGAAAGAGGAAGATCGCTAACCTCCTGGACTGTTTTTACCAGCCAGTCCATCATCTCATCACCGCCCTTGCGGGCCGGGCCTATATTCAAATCAAGATAGTCTGCACCATTTTCTGTTAGTACACGAGCCATATCCTGAATAGGCTTGGGATTTCTCTCCTTCATTGCCGGCCCGATTGTTTTAGACATTATATTAATATTTTCCGCAACACAGATAACCATAGGGAACCTCCGGTTAATTGAATATTGTCGATTGAATATTGAATATTTGTGGAATCGCATATGGATTGTATATTGTATATTGTATATTTGTGGAATCGCTTTGCTCCATTAATTCATATAAAATTAACAGAATTCCTTCAATCTTCAATATTCAATCGACAATATTCAATTCAAAACGGAATTCCTCCAATCTTCAATTTTCATTGGTCATTGGTTAATTGAATATTAGTTGTAAAAGTTTCCTAAACGATTTAACATCTTGTAATTGTTCAAATTAGCGTGCTTTCGGTGCAAACATAAGTGGCTAAAGTGAGCTAAAGTATATTAAAATGCCTAAAGTTAGGGCAAACTCTAAATAACTTTAGCTTATTAATCAGCACGCCAAAGGCGTACCACCAATTTTCAATAGTCAGTTTTCAATTTTAAATCTTCCACTGTTTCAAATACGCCGGCAGATGACTTGCTTCTCTTGGCCCTATGAGTATTTCCCAATCAGGCAGTTCTTCTTCCAGTTCTCCGCTTATGTTTGCAAGATAACCGGGAATAACCAGTTTGCGATGTTTAACTTTTTCCTCTATTCCGGATTTTTTAACAAAAGTCGCAACAGTATCGGCTGCAAATTTACCTGCGGCCCAGGCAGTCAAGACTGAAAGCCCTTCAGTGTCTTTTATCAACAGATAGGACGGTACCCGACTGGCATCTATCTCACCGGAAACAATAAAATAGGTAAGAGAAAAATTTCCTGTAATAAGAACCGGTGAATTTTCATCTGTAGCGCCGAGTTCATAGATCTTCTGATCCACAGCCATGGGACGTTGAGGATCTGTAAAAATATTCATGCTTGCAAGCAGAAGCGGGAATACGCTGTGCCCCTCTATTTCCGACATTACAATTACACCGCCATATTTTGCTGTCATCTGGCAGGCGATCATAGTTTCATTTAACAAGTTGTCGGTCATTTCGCAAGGAAATACAATTGTCGGAAATCCAAAAGGTTTAAATTTCTTTAACAAAGCGGCTCTTCTTATAATAATCTGATCCTCAAAAGCTTGCCTGGCAGTCCTTGCCCCTGAATCCAGAACTAAATCTTTTAGACCCATTGCTATTAATTTTTCAGAAACTTCCGACAACTCTTCAAGGTTGACGCCTTTAACGGCTAATGGACATGAAAGCCCTTTTGCAAGATTACCCATTGATTCAAAGTTGTCCTTATTGGCAGCATAAAGTAATGGTTTTCTGCTCGAGCAGCTCTTGGCAGCCTGAGATAGCGCATCTGTATCTTCGTTCATTAATACCAGACCCGCATCAGTCTCGTTGCAAACTTTCTCAACCAATGCCCCAAATTTGGAAGCATCCCCGGACTCTGCTTTGATTGCAACCAGCTCAGGTCTCAATATAACGCCAACTCGTTCATAGACAATATCGTTAAACTTTTTAAGCCTGGCAGTAATCTCCGCTTCATCCATATTATCCGAAAGAAGAAGCGTAAATGCAGGAGGATTTTCAAAACGTTTCTCATGGCGGAACAACACAGTTTCCCCGCCCAACTTTACTGCACGGTCGCCGGTACCTATAATTAGACTTCTTACAGGAGGTGCCGAGGCCTCCCCGAGTTCTTCTTTCACATCTTCAGACAAATCCGGACACGCGTCAAGTTCAGCCTGACCCGTAGCCAACTTCATGGCAAAAGCCAGGCAGGTGGGAACCCCACACTTGCCGCAGTTAGTCTTTGGCAGTTTTTTAAATATTTCTATACCTGAAAGTCCCATAATGTTCTTCCCCTTTATTGATTGGAGATTAGATGATTGGTGAATTAGATGATTCGTTAATTCGTTAAATCCACACAAATTCCACATCTTTTGTCAGGGCGAACACATAGGTTCGCCCCTACCAATTATTCACCCCATCAAATCATTAAATTATCAAATCAACCAATTCCTCAATTCCTCAATCCCTCAATCCACCTACATTAACGGATCCATTGTAAGGGCGGGATGCCCTTTTTCCTCAAGAAAAGGAAGGATTTCTTCCTCCGTAGTTCCAATTGTTTCATCAGCAATCATATCCGGAAAATCCGGGATACCCATTTCCTCGCATATAGGCTTCATGCGTTCGGCAATTTCCTCTTTCAGCATCTTTGGAAGCCATACAACACGCTTCAAGCCTCCTTCAGCCAGCAGGAATTTTTTGCTGCAAATATAATGCTTACTTACGCCAAGAAAACCGGGTGTCTGGTTTCCACCACCTACCATGCCGGCAAGAGTCGTAAACTTCATTCCGCATGGTGTCATTCCCCTGGAATCTCTATTTACTACCATAATGCCATTGCACATGGGAAGAATTGTGGCTACGCACTCAAAGCAACCACATGCCGTCATTGGAAAATCCATCAAGCTGTAAGCACTTACCTGCTCAACTTTCTGGCGTGATGCTTTAATTACAAAATCAGTAACTCCCTTCCACCGCCCAAGAACGGGTTCCGTACATTCCCCCTTTATAATAGGCTGATTCGGGCCCGTAGGATTGATCTCAAAAGAAGCCTTACAGTCAAGCCAGTTATAAGCGCCGCACATCCCTACGCGTTCAGGAGTAATTATGCATACATGGCTGGGAGCAAAAGACTGACACAATGTACATGAATAATAGGTTTCTTCTGTTTCATCGGTCATACCTTCAACTCTATCATCTCTCTCTTTATATACCTTCTTTGAGAGTTCTAAAATTTCTTTGACCTTTTCTTCATCTGTGTAAATCTTAACCTGGACTTTATCGACAATACCTCCAAAATCCTGGTGGTATTTTGCATGCATAACCGTGCCGAGGTGTTTGAGCAAAAATCCTTTTTCAACAGCAGCCTTACCAACCCTGATCCACATAATGCTTCTCTGTCCGATGTGCATTATGCCCTGAACATAATTGACAAGATGATGGATCTGGCGTTCTAATATCGGCTCAAAGTCAGACTGCATCTGGCGTCCGGCAACCTCTATAAGCATTGCAAATGGAAGCTTATCCCCCTCTTTAACCTGATCAAGGTCCGGACCGATCATCTCAACCTTTCCATCCTCCACCTCTGACATGTCTTTTGAAACAGTCAGTTCAACTCCGAGAGTTCTCCCACCTCCACATTCAAAATAGAGATCATCCTTGCGGATACGCTCTCCCTCAAATGCAGGGCCGTATGACATGGGAATATCCACCTTGCTGATGGAAACTTTAAGGCCGCGAACTTCAATAGCCCTGGCCACAATCTTATCGTGTGGGACATTACTGACGACATGCTCGTACGTACAGATCCCTGTCGGGAGAACTTCAGGAATCGGTGTGTCAGCTATGGTCGGGAATCCCCAGTTAATGGCCCCTGCCGCATTAGCATACCACTCATCGCTCACGGTCCCAAGCGGCATTGCAAAGGCAAATACCCTGTCTTTATTATAATGAAGGTTTCCCTTGAAATCTCCGGGTTTAATCCCGCCAAAAGACATGGCAACACGTGTTGCAAATCCTATGGCAAACACGGCTGCCCTGTAACTCAGCCCAAAAGAGACCAGCCGGGTAGGCCAACCGATCTGAACTCCGGCTTCTATCAACTGCTCCGACATGGTTTTGCCTTCGTAGTCGCCGCACATAAATACATATAGATTCTTTTCTTGAAGCTCTATTGCAATCTTTGCCGCAATCTCAATGCTCGGCGCAGCCCCTAATATCGCAGCAAACCCCGGTGCGGTGCCATCGACAAATTCCACGCCGCGTTTTCGCATGATAACGTCGTCGGCAGCTCCCAGCCATATGTTGTCGGGAAGCGGGTCTTCCGCCTTTGTGTAAAAATCGGGCTGCTCCAAATATAGTATCGCCTCAATGATCTCTTCTGCAAAAAATGTGGCCATACCTGCATCAAGTGCCGGGGCCAGATAGGGAAGCCAGACATTATCACTTACAGGCGGAGGGACAAGCTTTTTGCATTTGTCCAGTATCTGACGAACATCTCCCAATGTCTCTACCGGAATTCCAAGCATCCCGTAAATAATCGGAAGATAATACGTCGTATTCGGAAAGCCGATCTCCTGATCAGGCCCCCATTTCTTCAATGCTTCCTCATATTTTTCCTCTGCCATCCCCACAATTTTGTGGGCACCTCGAATTGCCGCCGAACAAATTATCTTAGACACTGTTTATCCCTCTCATCAAGTTAGCTGTTAGCTATTAGCTGTTAGCTTTTAGCTTAACAGTCCATTTCTAATACAAAGTTTTTTACCTAATAGCTAACTGCTAACAGCTTATTGCTGGCATCCGTAACTATTGAAAAAGTGTAAACTACAAAATAAAGGATGCCCATTAAGTCATTAAATCTTTAATTGATTCTTTGACCAAACTAATCGCCTCAGGATGTCTCATCACCAGAATATCAACTCCGGCAAGGAGTACACACTGAGCTGTTAAGGCCTCAATCAATATACCTCTCTTTTTCATATCTCCCAGCAGCGGCGCTTCCGATTCAGGGACTTTAACCTCTTTTGTCTTCCACACTTCTCTGGCAAGATTAGAAATAATTGGAAACTGAAGCCTTTCATCTTCCTGAATCAATGCTGCCATTCGAATCCGTTCCATTACACTGTAACAATATTCAAGTCCATATCCCAAAGCACCGGTTGACGGATCAATAATAATCTTTTCATCCGGCACATTTAAATTTCCTAAAAGGATATTAAGCTGCTTGGCAAGATTTATATCAATAGGCGTTGAAGCAACCACAGTATGCTTATAGCCTATAGCCGTTGCCCCAATCGCACGATAGTTCCCTTCTACAAGAGGACCTATAATTAAGTTCCTGCCCTCGCAAGCCTCGCAAACCGCCTTTAATACATCGGTATCCTTTTCAACATTGCTGCATCCCCAGACAATCATCGGGACATCCACCGCATCAGAGACTTCTTTAGTGATTTTAGCAGCCTCGTCGGCTGAAATATCCTTATCATTGGGATCGGTACTGGCCAGTTGCAATGCAATCATTTCCGCCCCATATGTGTCAACGCATTTACGAGCCCATGCAGCAGGCTCCTTAATAACATCGGCAAACGGTTCCAATGCCGTATCAGGCCAGTCTTCGGGTTCGCTGTCATAAACCTCCATTGCTATCTTCGGAGGATTGGGCATTTTACCTTCAAACAGATGGAACGGATAACACGATTCACCACCAACAATAACTGTATTCCCTTCCCGTCCCAACGAGATTTCCCTTATTTTTCCAGTGTAAGACACCTTTGGTACTTCAAAACTCATTATTTTCCCCCTTTATATATCTGCTTGATCCAATACAGCAGGAATCATTTTCTCCCAGCCAAGTGCCATAATGTGTACACCCTGGCATAGTTTTTTCAGTCTTTTTACTATACGAGCTGCGATCTCAACTGATTTTTTAACTCTATCTTTTGTATCCGTCATTTCTTTTATCAAAGGAGCAGGCACAAATACTCCTGCCACATTCTTGTTCATGAACCTTGCCATGCCTGCTGATTTCAGCAATATTACTCCGCCTATAATCGGGACATTAAGCCCTTCTACCCGCTTCATGAATTTCTCAAAAAGATCGAAATCGTAAACCGCCTGGGTCTGAAAGAACCTTGCGCCTGCAGCGATCTTTTTTTCCATCTTTATGATCTGCAGCTCAATGGCCGCCTCGGTATCGGCGCCCGGATTGACCACCGCGCCTGACAAAAAATCCGGGGCGCCCTTGAGCTTATGTCCAGCCATATCAACACCAGACCCGAGCTTGGTGATCACCTCAAGCAGACTCACCGAGTCCAGATCAAATACCGGTTTTGCCTGCGGATGATCCCCAAGAGTCGGGTGATCACCTGTAAGCGCAAGGACATTCCTGATCCCAAGCGCCCAGGCACCGAGAAGATCGGCCTGGATAGCCAGTCTGTTGCGATCCCTGCAGGTTACCTGCAGGACCGGATCAACCCCCATATCCTTCAATAAGTGGCAAACGGGCATTGAAGCTAAACGCATGACCGAACTCTGCATATCGGTAACGTTGATGGCATCAACGCAATCCTTCACGGCAGAGGCATCTTCAAGCAGCGCGCCCGTATCAGTCCCCTTGCCGGGCCCTATCTCGGCCGTAATCAAAAACTTACCCGAATCCAAAGCTTCTTTAAGACTCATTTTGATCGAAAACCTCTTATATCGCTTGTTGTTGCTGTAGATCCGCTCTCACCACCCTGTCAGGATGGACAAATACCCTGGTCTTCGGTATATCTTCTTTTAGGTAGTGCAATAGATTCAACCTCTTGAGCCCGTGATAGATCTCTTGCCACGCGCAGGGGATATCCTTTGAAACCTCACAGTGCCCGTTAGAAGAGCCCCCGCACGGTCCATTGATAAGCCCTTTGGCGCAACGTGTAACAGGACAGATCCCGGCTGTCCGCCACAGGATACAGTCACCACACGCCATGCACATCTCTGTCCACACGCCTTCCGACTCTCTTGCCCCGATGAATCTCGTATTCAAAGCAGGCAGGACCCTTTTTGTGGGAAATCGCTTCGCTATCGTCTGAACCCCGACCCCACAGCCCATGGAAAGGATAGTCTCCGCCTGTTCTGTTTTCTTCTCGATACGTTCCACAAACTTAACAGAACACTGCCTCGGAACCATAGCCGTTTCTATGATCACGCCCCTACCCTCTTCCTTTCTTTCGGCTGCTATCGTCTCCGCCAGCGCATCAACTTCCCTGGTGCCTCCGGCGGAACAAAAAGAAACACACGCACCGCATCCAACAATAAGGATCTTTTCATACGGGGCGATCATCTCTTTTATCTCTTCTAAATTCTTCTGTTCGGCAATAATCATCTTCTACCCTTACTCGACCAATTATTTCTCCAGCGGCAAAGAAACAATAATCATTGTCCCCTTCCCCACTTCACTCTCCAAATGAATAGTCCCTCTATGGGCATCCACAATCCCCTTGACAATGGAAAGGCCAAGGCCTGATCCGCCGATACTTCTGGTCTGCTCGGATTTAATACGATAAAATTTGTCAAAGATATGCCCCATATCCGCCTTTTCGATACCCATGCCGGTGTCAGCCACCTTTATGCGGAGAAACTTGCCTTCCTTGTTCAATTCAACAGTCACACGGCCCCCGCTCGGCGTGTACTTGATAGCATTGCTGATAAGGTTGACAAAGACCGCCTGCATCCCGGTTCTGTCAGCGCTCAACAGGGGAAGGTTATCAGCGATATTCACATCCAGAGTAACATTCTCGTCTTTGGCGGACAAAGACATCAAGTCCAGGCTTCTTTTCAGGACCTCGCCCATATCCAGCGGCTCTATCACCATCAGGGTTTTGCCCTCTTCGATACGGCGAAGATCCAGCAAGTCATTTACAAGGGCGATCATTCCCTTGGTCTTTTCCTTTGACTTGCCCAGCAGGTCTTTCTGTTTTGCGTTGATATCTCCTGCAAGGCCGTCTGCGAGCACGGATATCTGCATCAACAGCGCACTCAGGGGGGCCTTGAGTTCATGTGAGACCATCGACATAAAATCGGCCTTTACCTGATCCATGGCGTCTGTCTGCGACATGTCATAAAGCAGGGCCACAGAGCCGATGATTATACTGTCTCTATTTATGACGGGATCTATATGTGCGCGCAGCCTTGCGTCGCCCATCTCCAACAGGCATATCTGATGCCCGAAAGGACGTCGCGGCTGACCGGATTTCAGGGTCTCCATCATGAATGAGACAAGGTCTTTGTTTTTCAAGCACTCCTCAATAGGCCGGCCCAATCCCGTGCCGACCAGAAGCCCTGATTCAACGGCCGCTTTATTGCAGAGAATGAGGTTCCCTGCCTTATCCGTAACAAGGATCAGGTCCGCCATGCTGTCCAGGATAGTCAGGATGGTATCTTCATCGTAGCTATCCTTCATCAGTACCGATTCCCTCTCCTTCTTGAGTATTTCAAGCTGCCGTGCAAGAGTGAATCGCTCCATCACCCGGTTCATCTTTGTCCAAAACCGCGCATTCGTGAAGCTCTTCCGAATGCAGTCATATGCCCCTGCATGCATTGCCTCTATTGCCTCTTCACCGCAGTCAGCAGTCATGGCCATGACCAATATCCTGCTTTTGATCCTGTGCAGAACCTCGATAACCGACATTGCCCCTAAGTCCGGAAACTCAAGTGAAAGAAGCATAATATCGACGTCTGCCCGATATTTCTCCACAAAATGAAGCGCTTCCTTGCTGCTTTCGGCTGTACGGACCCTGTAGCCTCTGCTCAACAGAAGCTGGCTGCACCTGTTCACCATAGCAGCATCATTGTCGACCACAAGGATATTCGGTTTGGTCAGCATCTACTCCTCTTTCCACATCTGCAGCAAAGCCTCGATTCGTTCAGATAGTTCCTGGGGCTCCACCGGCTTGGCAATATAATCATCGGCTTCCGTCATCAGTCCCATCTCTTTGGTGTAGGTCGTCTTGAACATCTCCTGGCCCACTGCCGTGAGCAGAATAACAGGTATGGTGCTCAATTTCGGATCCGCCTTCATAACAACGCAGACATCATAACCATTCATCTTGGGCATCATCACGTCGAGGATAACCAGATCAGGCCGCTGGGACCGGACTTTTTCAAGCCCTTCCTCACCGTCATGAGCCATGGTTACGTCATAACCCCTGGCTTGCAAAAAAAGTTCTGTTGCCTCACAGAAATCATAATCATCATCTACTAAAAGTATTTTTTCGCCCGCCATTTTCGGCACCTATTTAGTGTCCGAACGAAAACTAGAAAATTTTTCAAGTTCAAGAAAGGCGCAAATTTTAACCACAGGAATACATTGAGTATTTTGAGGATAGCGCTAAAGCTTCACTGCGTGCCAAAATTTAAGCCTGATACAGAAATTGGGAAAATTAGCAGTTTTCGTTCAGGCACTATTTATCTTTTTGTGTTTTTTTCAATACCCTTGCAACCCTCTCCTGCAATACGCTGGTTTCAACAGGTTTTTCCACATAATCATCTACGTCAAGCCGCACCCCGGCCTCGAGTTCATAGCGGCGCTGGCTGGCATCTTCTCGAACAGAACTCAAAATGATAATCGGCATCCGGGCATACTTGACGCGTCTTGGATCTTTGAGTTCCTTGCAAACGGCAAACCCATCCATCCTCGGCATGAGGAGGTCGAGCAAAAGAAGGTCCGGTCTCTCATCCTTCAGTTTTTCGAGACATTCCACGCCGTCTGATGCAGTCACAACCGTATGACCTGCGGCCTCAAGCATCATTTGCAGGGCCTCCCTCATATCCGGATCATCATCCACCACCATGATCTTGGCGCCAGTATCCATATCGTCCTCCTTTTAGAAAAAAGTGCACTTCCACTCAGACTTGTTGGTGCAATACAAAAAACTTGCACTAATCAGGCGTAATCGTTCAGCCTCTTTACACGCTGATTTAATGTCGAATGTCGAACAAGGAATGTCGAATTATGAAGTTCTAAAATCAAATTCGCTACATTCCTTCGACATTCATTATTCCTTGTTCGACATTCGACATTCTTTCTTGTTTTGCAACTTTTTTGTGTTACACCCCTCAAACTATTGGTCTTGGCATTAATCCTGCTTTTTCCACAATGCTTGGCACGATATCTTCCCAGGCAACGGCCATGACATGGACACCGTGAATACCATCGATGTCTTTAAGCTGCTCAATGGTCTCGAGGCATATCTTCACGCCCTCTTCCTTGGCGTCTTCTGCATCGGCCATCCGGTCAACTACTTCCTTGGGTACACTCAGTCCTGATACGTTATTTCTCATATACCGCGCCATGCCAACGGATTTTACCGGTATTACGCCCGCAAGGATATGGGTCTTCTCATCCAGGCCGCGGTCTTTTACCATCTCCATCCACCTCGCAAATTTGGGGACATCAAAGATGGCCTGGGTCTGGATAAAATCCGCTCCCGCGTTTATCTTCTTGGCAAGGCGGATCACCCTGAATTCAAAAGGGTCGGCAAACGGGTTGGCTGCGGCCCCTAAGAAGAGCGGAACATCTCCTGAGATATCGTCGCCGGACAAAAATTTCTGCTCATCACGCATCTGCTTCAGGGTATGAATAAGTTGTATCGAATCGATGTCATAGACACCTTTGGCTGTGGGATGGTTGCCGAACTTCTGATGATCGCCCGAAAGGCAGAGCACATTTCGGATTCCGAGCGCAACAGCACCTAAGATATCGGCCTGAATCGCAAGACGGTTTCGGTCCCGTACAACCATCTGCATCACAGGCTCCACGCCTCCCTGTCTTAGAAGAACACACCCGCTCAGGCTTGACATGCGCACGATGGCCGTCTGGTTGTCCGTTACATTCAGAGCATCGCAATGGGATTTCAAGAGATCTCCCTTTCTCTGAATCACCTTTCCAGAGGTGCCCTTCGGAGGCCCGCACTCAGCGGTAACAGCAAACTGACCGCTCGCCAATATCTTTTCCAAGTTACTGCCAGATTTCATAATGACCACTCTTCTTAAATTAGGTTAACCAGACCCTGATCCGGCCTTTCTGTCTCTTCGTAAAGGACTTGGCCCCACGGCTTTGATCCTCTCTGTCATCTCGTTGGCAATCTCGGCAAAACGCGGGCCATCGGCAGAAGACAGGTTAAACATTTGCAGACGTTCTTCTTCGATACCAAGCTTATTTAACAGGTTCTTGACAAATCTGACTCTCTTTTTTGCCTTAAAATTTCCTTCAACAAAGTGACAACCGCCTTCTAAGCACCCGGCTACATAAACCCCGTCAGCACCGTCCTCTATGGCGCGCAGAAGGTGTATAACATCTACCCTGCCGGTACATGGAACCAGAACAACCCGAATATTGGAAGCATATTGCAAACGCATGGAGCCTGCCAGGTCTGCTGCCGCATAGGCGCAATACTGACAACAGAAAGCGATAATCTTAGGTACAAACTCCTCCATCTTTTTTCCCTTTACCCCCGTGATCAAGCAAAACAGGCATCAACCTTGGCCATAATCTGCTCTGTATCAAGACTGTTAAATGTAATGGCCTGGCAGGGACACTCGGCCACACACACCCCGCAGCCATGACATCTGTCCGCATCTATTTGAGCCACCCCATCTTTATTGATAAACGGTATCTCGTAATAACAGATACGCACACAGGTCAGGCAAGCACAACACAAATCAGGATCTACCACGGCCACCCTTCCACCTACCATCCTCTCCTTGTGGGCAAGAATGGTGCAAGCCCTGGAGACCGTCGCTTTTGCCTGGGAAATCGTCTCATCAATGGATTTGGCTCCATGTGCCAATCCGCAAACGAATATCCCTGCCGAGGCAAAGTCCACAGGCCTCAGCTTCGCATGTGCCTCCATGAAAAAGCCATCCTGATTCATGGCAACCTTAAATGTCCTGGATAGGATCTCGCTGTTGGCCCTGGCTACGATGGCTGAAGCCAGCATTATGATATCCGTATCTATTTGCAAAGAGATCCCTATTGCCTGATCCTTAACTGTCACCCTGAGTTTACCATCCGTTTTTTCAACCCTGGGTTTATCATTCAGTTCATAACGGATAAACCGGACACCTTTGGCCCGCGCCTCTCTATATATATCCTCCCTTTCCCCATAGGTCCTTATGTCCCGGTAAAGGATATAGATATCCATCAAGGGGTTTAACTCCTTCAGAGTCAAGGCACTGTGAATGGAATGGGTACAGCACACCTTGCTGCAATAAGGCCTGTCCGGCTCCCTGGAGCCTACACACTGGATGAACACGGCAGTATGTACATCTTTCAATCTGTCAGGGTTTTGCGCAACCTCCTGATCGAGATCCAGCGACAGAAAGATATTGGGATCTTCTCCATAGAGATACTCTTCAGGCTTGGAACTGTCTCCGCCACTGGCTATGATAGTAGTGCCATGTTTTACCTCTGTCTTTTTGCCCTGCGCATCAACTAATGTGGATACAAAATTACCCGCCGTGCCCGATACATCCTTAACCTCGCTCTGCAGGTGTACATTGATCAAGGGATGTTCCTTGACATTTTTAATCAGCCATTCAACATGAGGCCGTACTTCTTCTCCCTTCCAGGTGGCATGTAATCTAAGGGCATTACCGCCCAATCTATCGTTCTTTTCTACCAGGCAGGTTTTAAATCCTTGTTCAGCCAGCCCCATCGCCGCTGTCATCCCGGCCACGCCTCCGCCAACCACCAACCCCTCTTGGCAGATCTGCCGGGGAATTTCATAAACCTGGTTAAGCATAGCGGCACGGGCTACTGCCATACGCACCAGGTCCTTGCACTTTGCAGTAGCCTTCTCCGGCTCATGCATGTGCACCCACGTGCATTGATCGCGGATATTGGCCATCTCAAACAGGTACGGGTTGATGCCGGCTTCACGGCATGTTTCTCTGAATAATGGCTCGTGTGTTCTCGGACTACAGGAGGCCACTACCACACGGTTTAATTGCCTTTCTATGATGACCTCTTTCATCCTTGCCTGGGTGTCTTCAGCACAGGTGAAGAGATTACCCTCTACGTAATCCACAAATGGAAGGGTCCCGGCATACTCCACGATCTCCGGAACGTTGGCTACCCCCCCTATATTGATGCCGCAATGACAAACAAAAACCCCGATTCTAATTGGTTCTTCACTAACATTCCGTTCTGGCGCATATTCCTTTGTCTTAATCAGGGTGCCCCTTACCTCTGCAAGTGCGGAGGTGGCCCCGGCTGCGGCGGCACTGGCCTGGGCAACAGTCTCAGGAATATCCTTGGGAGACTCAAACACACCGCATACATAGACCCCTGCCCGTGATGTCTTAACCGGGTCAAAGCTGCTTGTGGAGGCAAAGTTATGAGGATCGAGATTGACACCGATCTTTTTGGCCAGATCAACGGAGCTTTGAGGTACACAAAGACCGACCGATAATACTACCATGTCAAACTCTTCTTCAACTCTCTTGCCAACCTCATCCGTGTACCGGGCCAGTAGATTTCCTGCCTTATTTGCTGGAAGGATGTTGGTAATTCTGGATCTTATAAAACGGACACCTATCTCATTTTCGGCACGGTTATAGTATCTCTCAAAATCTTTGCCACAGGTCCGCATGTCTATATAGAAGATAGCAGTATCTAAGGGCTGGGGACTGTGCTCCTTGGCGATAACGGCCTGTTTTATGGCATATGTGCAACAAACAGTCGAACAATAGCTCTTGGTCTCCGCATGCAAATCCCTAGAGCCCACACACTGGAGCCATGCGATTTTCTTAGGCTCTTTGTTATCAGAAAGTCTGATCAGATGTCCCTCAAAAGGACCGGATGCAGAAAGAATTCGTTCAAATTCCATACTGGTTACTATATTGGGATGTCTGCTGTATCCATAGATGTCGCGTGTGGCTGGATCGAAGGTCGTAAAGCCATGAGAGAGTATTATCGATCCCACTCTGACAGTAAGTTCTTTTGCCTTATCATCAAGATTAATTGCACCGGCAGGACAAAATTTCTCGCAGGCTTTACATCTCCCTTTTTTGAAGTAAATACAGCTTTTGTCATCAATGGCATACTTAAGGGGGATCGCCTGGGGATATTGAAGATATATTGCCTTCCGTTTTCCAAGACCCGCATTATATTCATCATCCACTTTTTTAGGACATTTTTCGGCACATAGACCGCAAGCAATGCATTTAGTTATATCAACATAACGGGGGGATTGAATAATCTTGACCTCAAAGTTTCCTTCTTCCCCTGAAATACTTTCCACCTCTGATAGTGTCAATAACTCTATATTGATATGCCTGCCGCATTCCACCAGTTTTGGCCCGACAATGCACATGGAGCAGTCATTGGTCGGGAAGGTCTTGTCTAACTGTGACATCCTGCCGCCGATGGCCGATGACTTTTCGACCAGATATACATAATAGCCGGAATTTGCCAGATCAAGAGCCGCCTGTATGCCGCCGATACCACCGCCGATAACCATTACGGCCCCGACTTTGCTATCTGTTATGTTTGTTCCTTTTTGTGACATAATATCTAAAAATTTCTATAACTATTCAGGTTGAAGGCTAAAGACTGAAGCTCACAGACAACCTTCCTCTATCTTCAGTCTAAACACCTAATTTTATGTGATCACGCATGTTTTATCCCTATTAGCCTTCTACCTTCAGTCTATCCACCTGAATAGTTACAAAAACCTTTCTATTCCTGTTATATCTGTCCGGTTCTTCTCCAATCCTAAAATGCGGCTGTCGATACCCATGGCAAGCCCTAAAAGCTGTGGATAGAGGATGCAGGGTAGATGATGGTCCATGTGCCGTTCGGACAGAATCATCTTTTGAATGGTATCGAATTGTATGTGGCAAAACGGACAGGCATCGCATAAATAATCTGCACCGGATTGCTTTCCGTCTATTAGTTTTTTCTCCGTTAAATTCATAGCGAGATCATCATTTATTCCGGCTACAGGCGCTCCGCAACATTCGAGCCTGGTTGGCCAGTAGATGCTCTCAGCGCCTGTAACCTCCACTAGTTCATCAAAGAGGGTAGGAGCCACCGGATCGTCAAATTGGACTACACTGCTTGGGCGCAGAGCATGGCATCCGTAGTGAGCAGCAATTCTAAGGCCTTTGTAAGACCTGGTTATCTTATCCTTTATAGCCTCAACACCTATGCTCTTGTGAAAAACAGAAAGAAGATGCATTACCTCAATGCCGCCTTCATATTTCAGGCCTTCTTTTTCGAGGGTATCATTGATTTCTTTCCGTAAGGAAGTATCTTCCCTCATTAGATGGTCTGCTTTTTTTAGACTGCCGTAGCAACATTTGCAGAGTGTCATTATGTTCAGGTTCACCTTTTCAGCTAAGGCCAGATTCCTGGCTGAGGCTAAAACAAACGCCTTAAGGTGGAGGTTTTGCATGGGATATCCACAACAATTAAATTCACCTATATCCACCAATTCCACACCCAGTTTCTCTAAAACCGCCCTTGAGGAGGATTCATACTGGTCAAGACTGGCTGGAATGGTACAACCAAGAAATAATGCAAACTTCATAATGATGTCTTTTCATTTAGGTGTCTGATAGCCAAATTTTTTAATTCGTACAACACATCGGTCACGCATACCCCCTGGGGGCAGTGTTCCTGGCACTGATAACAGGTAAGACAATCCCATAGCATCCTTGAGCCAAAGGTCAGATCCCTTAGCCCCAACCCAACCGAATGCATAATCTGATGCGGTAACAATCCCAGGACTTCCTGCGGATTATCGTAATTACCCACCACAGGACATATCGTTGTACAATTCTCACAACCAAAGCAAACCGAGTAGGTGTTTACCTCCGCCGATAAGATGGCCTCGCTTTGAAGACTTCTGTCAGCAGGAACAAGAGAGAGGATCTTATCCTGCATATTTACCAGATTAAATTCAGCGCCGATGACCTCTCTGGCCCAAACCATGGGTTCCGGATAGCCCTTTTGAACCAGATACTCCTTCAGGTTGAGCCACAAATCCTTCAGGTTGATGCCAACCGGACAGACCACGGTACAACGGTTGCAATTAGTGCATAGATAGCTCCCTTCCTGAATGATCCTGAGCTCTTTTTCACTCAATTCCTTGCCGGTGGCAAGTGCTTTTAATGGGGCCATCTTTTCTGAAGGAAGAATATTCACATTTGGAATTTCCTCAAGAACCACTGCAACGGAACACCGTAAACTGCATGTACCACATCGGGTGCAGGCATCCAGTTCAATGGCCTGTTTGGTGGCTATATTGGCCCTGTCTGATTCCCCTTTTTCCATGACAGCATTGGCAAGGAGACTAAGAGGACTGGCAATGATATGAAAAAACTTACTAAAAGGAAGATAGGCCAGGGCGAAGAAGCAGGCCAGAAAATGGATATACCAGAGCAAGGTATGAATCTTAGCCCTGTCCAGAGATAAGGCTACAGGCTTAATAGCTTTGGCTATCCCATAGCCCATAAATGCCCATTGAGGCCGGGAATGACAGCCGGCACAACTCATCTCATGTAATTCCCTGCCCAGTTCCAGGGTCTTCGCATCAAATGGCCCCTTTACATTATAAGAGACTATTTCAAATTCTTTTACCCAAAAGGCTTCCAAAGATCTGATCTCTTCCTTTTCTTCCAACCATCCATACTCCTCGACCATCTCCTGGTGTTTGGAGTAAGACACTATTTTTGAGCCCTCCAAAAGAAAACCGGAGATCATAATAACGGACAAGATAATTATGGCGTAATGATCCCTGGCATTTGTTGTTAGACGGGGTACCTTCAAAATAAATCGCCGGTAAAGGGCAAGAGCCAATCCCAGGATCACCAAGGCGCCAAACAGGTCCCTTAAGAACATAAAAGGATTGAGTGTCGAATAATAGTCTGTAAACAGAGTCGAGGTAACAAAGTTATCCAGGGCATGCATCAGTAGAAGGAGCATAAAGCCGCCGAATATACACATGTGCATGAACCACCGCAGAAAGTCCTCCCTCAATATCCTTATCTGCAAGACTACATCAAGGATAAACACCCTCAGCAAGGTGAAGACTTTCATGCTGAACAACGTCGATATAATACCCTTGATGGCCGCGGAAACCCTTGTTGAGGTCGGTATATCTACAGCATCTATGCCGATTTTGTATCGGAACCAGCCGGATATCTTATAGAGAAGACCGAGCCCAAAAATTGTCAGGGCAATGTATAGGGTAATATTGTAAAACATAAGCTTATTTCTACCTGGGTTGAGCGGTTCAGCGTTCACGGTTCCGGGTTGAAACGACCTAACTGGTTGTTAGCAAAAAGGAAAACAGGTTGATAGGTACAAATGTTACGTTTCACCCAATGGGTGAAAGAAGCTAATCTGAATCACGCCTCAATCGCCATGAATAAAGTTGACAATATCAGTAGACTATAACCTTTGAACCCTGAACCGTGAACCGTTTTTCACGCGGTAAGGTCTTCTCTGACAATCTTCCGCGGACCTCCATGTCCGCTGACTCCCCAGTCTTTAACAGGTAATATCTCTTCCAATCTTTCTAGCTGATTTAGCCCCTTCAATCGATCGATAATTAATTGCCATACGCAATCAACATCAGGACTAATTTCGCATTTGCCGTCCACAGATCCACCACAAGGACCGTTTAAAAGGCCTTTTGAGCACCTGGCAATGGGACATAATCCTCCTGTCTTGTCCAGGATACAATTTCCACAACCTGCACAGCGTTCCGACCACACACCCATTTTCTCGGTCATACCCATAAAATCGGTATTAAGGCCAGGCAATATCACCTTATCCGGGAAGCGCTCTGCCAATGTCTGGACACCAACCCCACACGCGAGAGAAAGAACAGCGTCAGAGTCAGCGACCTGATCCTTGATCGGGTCGATGAATTCAAAATCGCATTGTCGCACGATCGTATCTTCTGTAATCTCCACATCCTGTTCGGCCATTTTCCTGTCTATCCGAATCATGGATGCCAAGACCTCTACCTCATGCTTGCCTCCGGCAAAGCAAATGGCCACACAGGTCTGACATCCCAAAACTAAGAGACGTTTATACCCTCTGATCATCTCTTTGATTTCGTCAAAATCCTTCTGCTGTGCTACAATCATGAATTTTATCCCAACCCCTTCAATCGGTTCGGTCCTATCTCCTTGACTCTGTCGGTCATCTCGTTAACCGCGTTCACAAATCCATGAGGGTCTGATGCGCCGATATAGAACATATCGAGCCGATCGCTGCCGAGTCCTGTTTCCTCCAGAAGTTTTTTTGCGTAGGCCACACGCTCCGTGGCCCGCAAGTTCCCTTCCACAAAATGACAACTACCTACTTCACAGCCCCCGACAAAAACCGCATCAGCCCCTGCCTCAAAGGCCTTGAGAATATGCACGATTGATATCCTGCCGGTGCACGGGTATTTAACTATCCGCACCGTGGACGGGTACTGCAATCGTTGAGAACCGGCCATATCTGCAGCAGTATACGTACAATACGTGCATACCATAGCCTCAATTTTTGGCTGAAAATCTTTCATTCTGTTATCCACTCCTTAGTTAGCCCGCTGCGGCAACAAGCCCATGCAGCGCACCTATCTTGGCAATATATTGCTCGTCTGTGTTGTGACCGACGGTAATGGCTCCGCGCGGACAGGCTACCGCACAACTGCCACAGCCCTGACAGGCCGCCGCATTGATAACAATAACCCCTTCTTCTTCATCAATCTTCGGCACGCCGTAAGGACAGGTGCGTACACAGGTCATACAGAGGACGCACTTTGTTTCGTCCACAAAAGCCACATCCCCGCCCGCAAACATCTCTTTTTTCGACAGGATCGTGCAGGCCCTTGAGACAGCCCCCTTTGCCTGGGCAATCGATTCATCCATAAACTTGGGGCCGTGAACCTGGCCGCAAAGGAAAAAACCGGCATTGGCAAACTCAAGCGGCCTCAGTTTCAAATGCGCCTCCATAAAGAAGCCGTCCTCGTCAAGTGGGAGCTTGAAGACATCCGCGAGTTTTCTGCTCTCTGCGTAAGGCCTGATGGCCGCACTAAGCACGACACGATCCGCCTCGATTCCGATCTCAGCCCGCATGTTCTGGTCATAAACACTTACCTGCAGCCTGTCACCTTCTATTACCCTTGGCTTGCTTTCCGGTTCATAGCGGATGAACCGGACACCCTCTTCGCGCGCCTTCTTGTAATAAATCTCCTTGAAGCCAAATGTCCTGATATCCCGGAACAATACATAGATATTGGCTGCGGGGTTAAGCTCCTTGAACTTGCGACTGTTCTTTATAGCGTCCGTGCAGCAGACCCTGCTGCAATATGAGTGACCTTCTTCCCTTGAACCCACACACTGGATCATAACCACGTCTTTGACATCTGCGAGTTCATCACCTCCGGCAGCTAATTGCTGCTCAAAATCTCTCTGGGTAAGGACTCTGTCGTCTTCGCCGTAGAGATATTCTTTGGGCTTGTGCATCTTACCCCCCATGGCTATGATCCCCACGCCATAGGAAATTGAGTGTTTCTTGCCGGCAGCCAGGATAGTGCTTGCAAATTGGCCGACATGACCGCTGCAATCGAGCACCTCCGCGTTGGTGTAAACCGTAATCAGAGGGTTCTTCTCCACATTGCGGATCAACTCTTTGACACGTTCCGCCGGCCTGGCCCCGTCTTCCGTATAGTGAATAAACCTCGCGCTGCCTCCCAACTTCTCTGATTTCTCCACTACATACGCCTTATGGCCGTGCTCAGCGAGGCTCAAAGCGGCAGTCAGAGCGGCCATACCCCCTCCAACGACAAGCGCTGCAGGAGTAACCTCAAAGGCTGTCTCAGAAAGCGGTACAAGACGGGCGCTGCGGGCCACGGACATCCTTACCAGGTCCTTTGCCTTTTCCGTGACATCAACTCCGCCGGCCGCATGTACCCAGGAACACTGGTCCCTGATATTAGCCATTTCAAAGAGATATTTATTGAGACCTGTTTCACGCAAGGTATCCTGAAAGAGTCCCTCGTGGGTCCGGGGTGAACAAGACGCCACAACCACGCGGTTAAGCTGCTCTTGTTCTATGACATTCTTCATCTCATTCTGAGTGTCGGTCGAGCAGGTAAAGAGATACTCATCGGCAAAAACGACATCAGGAAGGGAACGGGCATATTCAGCAACGGCCTTCACATCGACTGCTCCTGCAATGTTGCTTCCGCAGTGGCAGACAAAAACACCGATACGAGGCGCCTGATCTTTGACGTCCCTTTCTTCGCAATAGGATTCCTCCTTGACCATCGTGCCCCTGGCGTCTGCCAGAAGACCGGTGGCAGCCCCGGCCGCGCTGCTGGCCTGAATAACAGTATTCGGGATATCCTTTGGACGTTGAAAGGCACCACAGACAAAGAAGCCGTCCCTCGATGTAGCAACAGTATCCAGACGCCCGCTCCGGCAGAATCCGAACTGATTCAGCTCAATATCAAGCTTCTGCGCCAGATCCCGCATCGCTGAATTAGGCCGAAGCCCCACTGAAAGCACTACCAAATCGAAATCCTCTTTCGAGATCTCACCTGATTCGTCCACGTATGTAATTTCAAGAGATCTGTCCGGATTCTCCACCACTCTTGAGACCATCGATCTCACATAACGGACACCGCCCCCATAACGGGCTCGCTCGTAATACCGGTCAAAACCCTTGCCCTGCGCACGAATATCAATATAGAAGATCGTCGGTTCTATCTCCCTGTCATGATCCTTCGAAATCACCGCCTGCTTCGTGGCATACATACAGCAGACCGAGGAACAATACTCGTTGCCCAAAGTGGCATCACGGGAACCCACACACTGTATCCATGCTATCTTTTTCGGCTTCTCTCCGTCAGATGGGCGTTCAATATGCCCTTCAAACGGTCCGCCAGCAGAAAGGATACGCTCATAATCCAGACTGGTCAGGACATTAGCGTAACGCCCGTATCCATACTCACCCTTTAGCCGCGCGTCAAAGGTCTCAAACCCGGACGCCAATATGACTGCGCCTGCCTCAACCTCTATGATCTCATCCTGCTGTTCGAAATTGATCGCCTCGTTCGGGCAAAACTTTTCACATGCCCGGCATTTCCCGTTTTTGAAGTAGATACAGTTCTCCTTGTCAATCGTGTAAACAAGGGGAATAGCCTGGGCAAAGGTCAGGTAGATGGCTTTTCGCTTTCCAAGTCCCTGGTTGAATTCATCGGGCACCTTCTTTGGACATTTACTTGCACAAATACCACAGCCGATGCATTTGTCCGGATCCACATAACGGGCTTTCTTCCTGATCTTTGCCTTGAATTGACCGGGATTGCCCGTTACTTCGACAAGCTCGGCATAGCTGATAATCTCAATGTTCGGGTTCTTGGCCACCTCGATCAGTCTTGGGGAAAGCATGCAGGTGGAACAATCATTGGTTGGAAATGTCTTGTCGAGTTGAGCCATCACACCACCTATGCTCGGCTTTGACTCGACCAGATAGACCTTAAACCCTGAGTTAGCCACATCGAGGGCCGCCTGCATTCCTGCAATACCACCGCCGACAACAACCACAGCGCCACTTTTTGTGCTTATACTTAATGTCTCTTTCTTGACCATCTATTTATTATCCGTTATTTGTTATTTATTATCCGTTATTCATCATACATCATTCTGCCTAATAGAGTAGCGATTGCCAAGTTCTATGCTCACCACAGACGATCTTCCCCCAACCCGTGATCCCCGATCCCTGACCCCCTGATCTAAACAAGTCCGGCTTCGGCAAGGAGCCTGGTCGGCTCGACAAAATGACGGGAAAACCAGGTCTTCACGCCCTTGTGAGCCATGGCAAGCCCTATCAGCTCCGTAAAATAGATGACGGGCAGGTAATACTCGGTTTCAAATTTTTGGCAAATCTTCTCTTGATACATATCTAAGTTGGCCTGGCACATCTGACAGGAAACCACTATACAGTTTGCCCCTGCTGCATCCGCTTTTTCATACAGCCCCTTCACCAGCTCGAGAACGATATCCTTCCTTGCGATCACATGGCTTGCGCCGCAACAATCGGTCTTAAAAGACCAGGGAATTACTTCCGCGCCGAGGCGCTCCATAATGCGATCCATGCTTGTCGGATTCTCACAGGCCGCGGCATCAGTGATCCCGGGAGGCCTGCTCGACATACAGCCATAGTAACAGACCGCCTTGATCCCGGAAAGAGGCCTGGTCACCCTTGATTCGATTAGATCAAGGATATCATCCCTGCTCATAAAATCGGCCAGATCAAAAATCCTGGTCTTGCCCTTATAAGATGACTTCGCCTTTTCCGCTGTCTTCAGCCGGTTGAAACAAAGCGGGCACGGAATCACGAGATCATGTCCCGCTCTTTCGGCTATGGTCAGATTCCTTTCCGCAAGGTCAATGGAGGCTTCGTGATCAATGCTGTGAGCAGCCGTAGCGCCACAACAGTTCCAGTCCTCCAGCTCGTCCAGGTCAATTCCCAGTTCCCCGCAGACCGCATGGATAGATTCACTATAATCCCTGGCAGTCCCCTCTAATGAACAGCCGGGATAGTAACTTACCTTCTTCATATGTTCCTACTTCGTGTCCATCCATAAATAGCATCTTTTGCCCCAATACTGCGTTCTCCGCAGGTTCCTATCCTCGACGTAGCGCTGCTACGCCTGCGGTAGAAACCTTTGTGCGGCCTTGTCTTGTGACAAAATCTACCATTTCTATATGGACACTACTTTAAGATATTTCTGATTTCTTCTCTTGCCTTGATCTTCTTTGAAAAGAAATTAATCCGCCCTTTTTTGAACATGGACCAGCCTAATAATAGATCTTCTATTAGAGATTTATCCTGTAATCTCTTTCTCAGTTCCCCGCTTTTGAGCATGTAATTCCTTATCAGCCTGGTTTCGGAGACACGCCCCAACTTCCTTATTTCATCAAGAAATGTCCTGTGAAAGGTATAGGTATTAGGCTGCGGGATGTCAGACCCGCTCCTGACAGCCGTTTCTTTCAGGTAATCCATGACACCGGCCACATCGACCCCGTTAGGGCAGCGCGTCGTGCATGTCTCACACGCCGAACACACCCAGATGGTGGAACAGGACAGGACACGCTCTTTCTGCCCCATCTGGACCAGGCGAATAACCTGATCCGGATGGATGTCCATGGCAAAGGTCACCGGACAGCCATTCGTACATTTTTTGCATTGATAGCAGGATGCAATGCTGATCCCGCTCTCTTCTTCCACTTGCCCGATCCATGCCGGCTCTATATGCATTGTTTGATGCGCATTTTCCATAGATTGATTGCCTTAAATCCCTGAACTCTTAATAATATCAATAATCTTTTCCTCATGGCCGGGCGCTGAAATATGAACCCCGTCGCACAGCTTTTTTTCCTTTATGGTCTTGATGAGCTGAGACGCAATCTCCACACCCTTTTCAATCCCAGCTCCTTCAATCTCTGACAAGACTTCATCGGGGACAAAGAGACCGGGATGCCTGCCGTCCTTGTAACCGGAAAACTCCTCGGCAACCAGAAGGCAAACACCGGCGATCACCTTGACTCCCTTTTCCCTCGCTTCGTTCACAAACGGCGTGAGATTGTCCGGATTGAAAACAGGATGAGTCAGCACAAAGTCAATACCGGTTGCCAGCTTTTTCTTGAACTTGAAGAGCTGGGGCAGCAACGGATCACTCTCCGGATTCGCCACTGCTCCCACGCAGAACTCAGGTGCACCCGCAAGCTCCTGACCGCTCATGTCACGGCCGCCGGTCAGGGAGCGAACAACTTCCAGAAGCTGGACCGAATCAAGATCGTAGACCGGCATGGCGTCGATATGATCGCCGAATCGGACATGATCACCAGTCACACAAAGAATGTTTCTTATCCCCAAGAAGGCAGCCGCCAGGAGGTCCGACTGTAATGCCAGCCGGTTCCGGTCACGGCAAGTCAGGTGCATGATTGGTTCACCGCCGTTTTCGGAAATCAGGCGACAAACGGCCCATGGGCTCATTGACATGACGCCCCTCGGGTTATCTCCTACCCCAAGAGCATCGACTACATCCTTCAAGTCTTTGACAACGGCGACAAGAGCGCCCGTATCTATCCCTTTGGGAGGAACAACCTCTGCGGTAACCAAAAACTTCTCTGACGTCAGGACTTCTTTAAACGATCTTTTCATCTTTAGTGAATCTCCGCTTATAAGCTTCATGAATTGACATGGAAGGGTGCGCCTGTTTACTGTTTTTCCGGGGAGGCAGCGTCCTTTCTATGGACTTAAGGTTATCGCGGGCAGACATGCGGTCATAGATCTTTACCCATGCACAGTCAAGCTCAGGATTGACCTCACATTTCCCGTGCCTGGTTCCCCCGCACGGTCCGTTCAAAAGACCCTTGGCACACATGGTTACCGGACAGACACCCCCGGTTTCACCGAGCACGCAGTCGCCGCAAGATCGACATTTCTCCGTCCACACACCCGTCCCCTCTGCCACACCGATAAAGACCGTATTCAGGGCAGGAACGATCAGGTTCTGATCATACAGGTCGCTGAACAACTGCACACCGGCCCCGCAGGCCATTGAGACAATTACATCGTAATCACCCAGGTCTTTCTTGCTGCCAAGATCAACCAGAAACTCCCTGTCACACTGTCTCTCGGCCATGGCCTCGTCAATCTGCACATCCTGGCCGTCCAAGCCCAAGGCAATGCGGAGCTGCGAAGCAAGTATGGACACTTCCGTCTCCCCTCCGGCTAAACACACGGCAACACACGTGCCACAACCAACGATTAATATCTTCCGATGTCCGGATACAAGGTTTCTTATTTCGGCAAATGGTTTTCTCGTTCCAACAATCACGGCTCACATCCTATTTGACTTTGATTTTCATTTGAATTTAACTACTCAATCACCCGACTAAATAACGATGGCCCCGCGTGGGCATTCCGCCGTGCAAATGCCGCATCCGCGGCACTTCAGGGGGTCAACCTTCACAAAAGCCCGCTTTTTCTTTCCTACATAGGCAGCCTCAAACGGGCAGACCCTAATACAGGTCAGGCAGCCCACACACTTACCCGGCTTTACCTTCGCTACCCTGCCCCACTCCTGCAAAGTCGCAATATCAACATATTCACCCTGAACTGCCATCTGCCGCAGTGCATTGATGATATTACTCATTCGCACTCCCTGGGGACAAATAAACTCACAGGTGTCACAATGGGTACACTGCCAGATCATTTCAGAAGCCAGAAGCCGTCCCTTTAACCCCAGGATGACCATATGAATGATCTTCCGCGGATCATAACCAGAGTTTTCCCTGCTTACCGGGCAGATACCCGTACAACTGCCGCAGGCAAAACAGCGTTTGAGATCCTCACCGCCCGGAAGTTCTGCAACTTCAAATTTAAATCGAGGTTCTAAATCTTCTCTATATATTGTCATAATTTTCTGCTTTTTAAGTGCCTAAAATGCCTAAAGTGGTGGTACGCCTTCGGCGTGCTGTATCCCATAAGGAACTTTTCCCCTTTAGTTTTCCATAACAATCAAAGTTGCCTAATGGGTTTTTCGCTTGCGTTTGATTAGACTGAATCCTATGTAAAAAATTATTCCCAACATTAAAAGGGAACCGATTAAGACTATCAGACTATTCATTTTCCAACTCCTCTGATAGACTTTCCATTTCTTTGTACAGTTTGACCAGTATGATGGCTAAAAATGCCGACGCAATTATTCCACTTGCAAACATGATCAAAAGAGTAAAATCCGTTTCTCTAATAGCTACTCTATAAAGCACTGTAAAACTTCCAGAAAGAGTAGCTATTAATAATAAAAACAAACTTTTCAACAACTCTCTTTTTGTTGCTATACTCTCTTTTTACTTGCTCTTTTGCAATCATTATAAACTCTTTACTTTACAAAAAATGGCTGACCCATCGCATAACCGGCGGCTAAAAACAGAGTGTAATGCAGCAAAACACCGCTTTTGACCGTCAGAGTTGATGTAAGAGGTTATGGCTTTATATTAATTCTGTAAATGTACGAATCTTCGATAAAAGTTCCATTAATTGCATTTCTCGAAAATCTGATTCCAGCAATTTCGTCTCCTGTGGATATAGCCGATCTCAGTAGATTAACAAATGTATCTGAATTGTCTGTCGCACTAACATCATGCAGAGATACAACTGACTCCGATTCATCGGCTTTTTTATTTGCCTCGACAACTCGTTTGTAGAACTGTCTTGGCCCATCATGCGCAACGGACTCGGATGCAATAATAAGCTT
>Ga0255432_1024_pt1 | contig 33648 bp, 30 predicted proteins | sample ANMaggSeSYBR02I6_FD_182656 | JGI IMG/M metagenome (GOLD analysis project Ga0255432, IMG submission 182656) | Sediment cell enrichment communities from methane seep in Santa Monica Basin, California, United Staets - ANME aggregate JGI... | ecosystem: Environmental > Aquatic > Marine > Cold seeps >...
AGCCGACCTCGTTCCTCGGCGGCTGAAGCCAGCGTTATGCTTACGTGAAAATTGCCGTCATAGCTGTAACCAAACAACATTATTATCTGAAAGTCTATATATAACTGTATACGCTTATGTATCTGAACAGACTACGAAAAATGTTAACGGAGAATAACGAAAAGTACTTATTTCCATGTATTAGGGATTTAGTAGCAAACGGGCTCACCTTGGAACGATTCACTAATGAAGATAACATCCCTTCACGTCAGGACATAACTCAGTACATAGCTGCCTGGTTCAAATATATAGGACTATCTTCAGATGAATGTCGGGAATGGATGATTGAATACTGTATTGGCTTGCTATCAGTCATATCGTCCAGCTCCAAATCGCGAATACGGCATAGTACGAAGTGCAACATCAAGTATATTTATAAGTCTGATGTTTCTTTTAATTGCAGATGCGAAAAAAACCGGTTCAAAGCACCTTGTGAGCCAAAGTGTCCCATTTATGAAGAAATGGCTCATAGAGCCAAAAAGAGTGAAGCGGCAAATATCGTTGAATCTTATGAAACTAAAGTTGAACATAGGGTAGCCGATGAAATAGCGCCGATAAAACCTTCTATTAAGGATGAATTCAAAGACCAGTTTGAAAAAGCCATAGAGGTTGCGCAACATCATCTAAAACAATGGGTTCCCAAAAAGAAGATTGCCAATTTATTGAATGAGAGCGGGTTCAAAACCAGAACAGGAAAAAAATGGTCATATTCGACCTTATGGAATGAACTGAGAAAGCTCAACAGGAATATCGATAAGGCTGAAGCTGAGAAGATACGAAATAAAATCCTATAAAATAAGCAATCTATGGCATAACAAAAGGATGAGGTCTGACTGAAAAAGCCTGGCCGTTTTTTGGTTTCTACAATTTTTGTTGTTTATTGATCTTTCTTCGTTTTTTAGCCATATTTTGTTTGCTTTTGCATCAAGTTATCCTTGCCGGTGCGCCAGTGCAGTCCATAGTATGAATATATATCCAAAGACAAAACATGAAAAACTCAGACTAACAATATTACTAATTTTGCTCTTTGGTATTTTTATTTATCAATATGCAATACCATTTTATTGGTACAAAAAATATATCCCGGAAGAAGCGGATATAATATTTCAGTCCTTGCCCAAAATGGATTTGGTTGAGGCAATAGAAGGTGTAACAAAATCACCATATTCCCATGTGGGAATTCTCATCAAAAAAAATGATTCTTGGTATGTACGTGAAGCGATAATAGACGTTCATGATACACCGTTATTTAAATGGATTATTAGAGGCAGGTTAAATGAATTCGCAGTATTCCGCCTGAAAAAAAAATGGCAATCAACTATTCCTGATTTTATAAATGCTACCGAAAAATATATGGGAAGGCCATATGATGTGAAATATGAATTAGATGATACGAAAATTTATTGTTCCGAATTAGTATACAAGTCATTTAAGGATGCTACAAATAAAAATCTTGGGAAATTAGTTACATTGGGAAATATGAACTGGCAAGCATACGAAGACACAATAAAAAAATATGAAGAAGGAGAACCACCGTTAGACAGATTAATGGTTAGTCCTCGGCATCTTTCAGAGTCAGAATATTTGCAAAAAGTATTTTCAAATGGTCTATGAGAGGTGAGCTTCATTGTTGACAGAGTACCTTGAAAACAAAGCATCCGTGAGACATTTTTTGATAGGCGGTATCAACAACAAATCTTTTTTAGCAGAGCGATGGCCTAACCATGGCATCCTCGTGCCAAGATAAATCCGAGACCTTGGAATTGGTGGAAATCCCATAAAATTGGTCATAGTTACCCATGGATCGACAAGCGAGAGAAGTCCTGGACAGGGGTGGGGCCGGGATATTCTGGGCTGCACATCAGGCGGATTTTCAGTACGCGCAGATAGAACGATTGGTTAATCTGGGGCAACTACCGGCACATGGATTCAAGGTGTCGTGTTTTCCAATGAAGATCAAGGGGGGAAGTGCCGGACCAGCGCGTGTCGTAGCGATCGTGTAGTTTTTCAACGCAGCAGCGGGCGAGGACATAGTAAGATGAGCTTAGGATGGATTATACTTATCCTCTTTCTGATTGTACTGGCAATATTCTTCAGGGGAACGAGTTCCCTTTTGCCTTTTGGCAGAGAGCATAGAATATCGATCACTGAAATCGAGTTGGTTGGCTTCAGACTCTTGCCCCCATGCGCGTTCTCCCATAGAATAGCGGGAAGAGTCATAAACAAATCGACAGAGCTTACTCTCACGGAAATGGCGTTGGAGATAATTCTCCTCGACTATGCAGACGGCAATATCATCGAGCAACTGGACAAGGTCATCTGGCTTGATGTTCCTCCTGGACAGGCAAGGGATATAGTCGAATACGTTGACCTTTCAAGCACAAGACAGCCATTCGGAACGATTTCCTGGCGGTATAGAATAATTTATGCAAAGGGGAGATGACCATGTAGTTATTGGTTTCAGCAATAACTGCAAAGCAGATACATCAATATCCCTGCCGGGACTGTTGCAATCCTCACTTTTTTCTTGTTTCTTAGAATAAATTCTACTTTGTAACGTCTCTTTTTAGGTTTGATAAAATAGTCAAGCGCCAGGTTGAAAATAAATATGATCAATAGAGTATGTAGCAGCGACCCTCCGAGTTCAGAGAGGCTGATTCCAAATAGCTCATATGAGCCGACTTTCTTTATACAGGAATTAATGTATGGGTCTTTTGCCTCAAAACCCTGTTCAAACTCCAGAGAACCGGCCACCTCTCGAAAGGTCTCTATGTATGGGGCGGAATCACCCGCGGCATACAGATGAAGGTCAAGATAGACCAGGCAGGTTCGTCCCAAAAAGACCCTGTGGAATTCCTTTGCCTTGACTCCCTCCGGGAGCCTGTAGCTGCAAGCAAAACCAAAGCTGTTTTGGTCTTTATACAAAACCGAGAATTCCTTGACGACATCCTTGGCCCCTTTTTCGACAAGTCTTTTTTTTATGAGATTGCTGAATTGCTTAATCTGTTTCCGACTAAAGAATTCATCTATCGTAAGATAATCCGTGAAGACCTTGAGGCGTTTTTTCTCATGCTTGTGAGTCTTGATACCTATGAATACAAATCTATTATCTCCCCTGCCTGTCTCATTCTCACGATCCCGGCAGACAAAGGTCGTATCATACTGTTTTATAGCGTCTTCGTACCACTTCCGATATCCCGGATGATCAGGAAAACCAGCGGGAAGCCGATTTTCCGGCATCTTTTCAAAGCCCGTGGGAATCACAATAGCAAAGTGGGCGTCATTATCCATATAGACGCTCTGTTTGGCCCCCTCAAGGGCGGTGGGCTCAAGAATCAGCAAAGAGAATGCGATGACGGATATAAGCAAATATTCCGGTATCCGCTTGCAGAACCGACTGAAGAGCTTGAGCATGTGCTCCTCATCATTTACCACCAAAATCTTCGCCAACACTCTTTTTCCTTTATCCTAAATTGAGCGATTTTTTACTCGATCTGCACCAATCTCTTGTACATCAAGCTCTTAGCACATTTCTTCGCAAAAAATCGCTCAATTTAGGTTTATTTGTAATGGGGGTGCTGTCTGGGCAAAACGACATAAAAGCTTGCCCCCTCGCCGAGCCGGCTTTCCGCTTCTATGGTTCCTCCGAGTTTTTCAACAATGCCGCGAGTCACAAAGAGGCCAAGACCAGTACCTTCACCCGGAGATTTGGTAGTAAAAAATGGCTCAAATATCGTTTCTATATGCTCTTTGGGGATGCCTTTGCCAGTGTCCCGCACTATCAGCCTTATGCTATCATACATACCCTCAAGGATTACGGTAATCTTGCCACCAGACCCGGTAGCATGAATGGCATTGGTCAAAAGATTAATCATAACCTGTCTCAACTGGTAAAGATAGCTGAAAATAATGCCTGCAGAAGGATCCATTTCCCGCACAATTTTAAGGTCTTTGTTTTTTGCTTCCCTGCTTACCAGTTCAATGGCTTCTTCGACCAGTCTCTTGAGATCCACCTCTGCCAGGACCGAATCATCTTTTCTTGCAGCCCCAAGAAGCTGATGCGTGATTCTTCTTGCTCTTTCAATGCTGTTTTGTATTTTCCGCAGGGCCAGCTCAAAATCCTGCTTTCGAGGCATATGAGCCGTTTCTTCTTTTTTCAGAATCAGATTCATCCAGCCGACCGCTTCAGTCATGATCGCCAGGGGGTTATTGATTTCATGCGCAACTCCTGCCGCCAATGTTCCCAAAGAAGCGAGCCTTTCAGCGGCTATCATCTGCTGCCCCATCTGGGCCCTGAATTTTGCCTCTCTGAGTTTTTCTTCACTCACTCTGATCTTTTCGTCTTGCCTGATCTTTTCGTAGGCCTGTTTTATCTTCCCAAGAAGATGTTCGAGCTCTACGGGTTTATTCAGATAATCAAATGCCCCTGACTTAATGCCTTCAACGCCGTCCTGGGTACTTGCATGCCCGGTCAGGAGTATAACCTCTGTATCGGGATATTCTTTTCTGATATGACCAAGGACTTCTATCCCGTTCATGCCGGGCATTTTGACATCCAGAATCACCACGTCCGCAGGTTCCTTCGCAAGGATCGCCAAACACTCCTCCCCGCTTCCAGCCTCTTTCGGGACTATGCCCCTCCATGCCAGACGCTTGGCAAGGGTCTGCCGAAAATCGGCCTCATCGTCAACAAGAATAAGGTTTATGTTGCTCATGGTCGTCATATTTGAAGCATCCTCCACTGACCCCCGCCAGGGGAAAGAAGATATGTAATGATTCTGGTAAGCAGCTTGGGGGAAAAGAGAGTATCTCTATACTTCTCCGACTTTTCTCAGAAGCAACCGGACTTCTGCCTGTCTGATCCGCTCTTCGTGCTCTTCCTTTCTCTTTCTCGCTCCATTGACCTTCTCCGTCAGGCTATCTATATCCGCAGGCTTCAAGAGATAGTCAAAGGCGCCGAGTTTCATCCCCTCAACAGCGCTTTCCGCACTGCCATGTCCTGTAAGCATGATGACTTCAACCATAGGGGACCTTTTCTTGATCTCCTTTAATGTCTCTATGCCGTCCATACCTGGCATTTTAATGTCCAAAATGACCACATCAATGTCATTTCCTTCCAATTTAGTGAGACAATCCTGGCCGTTGTAAACAGCGTCAACTTGCTCTCCCATCTCTTTTAACCTCAGGGAAAGCATTTCTACGAAATCTTTCTCATCATCGACTACCAGCACCTTAGTTGGTATTTTAATCATGGTACTCTCTCTCCTTTGTCTTTGCAAAAGGGTTAACCATTAATAAATTATACTATCTATTTTGACAGGTCGAGGCAATAATTTTCGCTCAACTCTTTTTCAATTTTCTGCCCCCCATCCACCCTGAGGACCAAACGGTCCGCAAGGGGATGGAGGCCAAAGGAGCCTACCTGTCAGCAATAATTACACTTCACTTCTTTTATTTCACATTTTATACCATAGATAACTAATATATTCAATATCAATTGAATATAACAGAACCGATCAAATCAATTTTTAGACCAGCCCCAGGATTTTCCACCAGACTGCCGCCACAGCTATCAAAATAGCGAGCAGGATAGGAGTGGCAACAAGGCCGACCCTTGTGAGGTCAACCGCCTTGAATTGCCTGTAGCTGTAAGCAATGGCATTGGGCGGGCAACCGATAACAAGAAGCATGGCAAAGGATGTCGCTGTTCCGAGACAGAGAGCGAGTACCGTAGGATCTACCCCCTCCAATTCCGCCATCGGAATAACTATGGGCAAAATAAGGGCCGCGGCGGCAACATTGGCCATCGCATTTGTCACAAGCGCGCCAAATATCCCTACGCCGGCAAAGAGGAGCAGCCAGCCACCCCCTTGAATATATGGAAAGAAGAGGCTGGCAAAATAGGTGGCAGCCCCGGAATAGCCCATGGCCAGGCCGAGTGAGATGCCTCCGCCAAAAATAAAGAGCGCGGTCCCCCACTCGAGATCCTTATGAATATCCTCCCATTTCAGGACACCAGTGAGGATGAGAGCGGCAACGCCCAACATTCCGGTCACCGAGTAGTGTATGCCGTGAAACCCCTTTGTCAGCCAGAAGGCGAATGATATGCCGATGATAATAAGGGTCTTTTTCTCCAGCGTGGTCAAGGGGCCGCTATCTTCGTCGAACTGGGGCAGCTTGTACTCCGGATTGGGCCGGTACACAAAATAGACAATCAAGACTGCTACAGGGACGCAAAGCAGGGCCGCTGGAAAGCAATACATGATCCAGTCAAAAAAGGTGATCTCCAGTCCCGTGAATTCCTTAAGGAAAGCTGCGGCAACCATGCAGCGACCTCCGCCGACAAGGGATCCCATGCCCCCGCAGGAGCAGGCAAAGGGGAGTGAAAGCATCATAAATTTTGCAGTCTTGCTGTGAGGTTCAATGCCTGCCGCCTTCATCAGGGGGAGCATCGTCACGATTCCTATGGCACAGGCTGCGGCGTCATGCATGAAAGCGGAAGATATGCCGAGGCCCATGGCGATGATAAACGTAAACTTGGTAACGCTCGTCCCCGCCTTCTTGACAATGAATTTTCCAAGCCGCACTGTAATCCCCGCCTTATCCAGAGAGATGGCGAAGATCAGGCAGCACATAATAAAGACGACTACGGGGTGCATATAAGGCGCCCATGCCTCCTTGACAGTCGCAACCTGCATGATTACAAGAAAAACCGCAATACAGATGGCCGTAATCTCAAGCGGGATCGGTTCCGCCACAAAGAGAAAGATCAGTAATACAAGGACCGCGAGAAACCTGTGTGCCCTTGGAGAAAGACCATCCTCATAATTGACCTCAATTTCTGATAGGTTCAGTTCAGCAACTCTTTTCTCTATGAAATCCGCTGAACACTCCGGGCCTGCAGGATTTATTGCCTCTACTTTAATAACTCCCTTGGCAATGTCCCGTTCCGTAGAAATATTTGTAAAGTGTTGACTAATGGATTGAAACGCTGTGTCACGCTCATCGCCGGTTATTGTAAATTTTGTTCCCTCAGGTCTTGGTAACAACAGGACAATAATACCAAGGCATATTGCAAAAACAAGCTGGACTCCTTTGTTCTTAAGAAACATTTTTCCTCCTTAACTACTTCCGGTGCAGCATACTTCGATGCTGCGACACGAACTAAAGTTGATATCCACATTTGACGGATAGAAGATGATAGACCAAGTCAGTACCCCATCATCAACCCGTCCCCCTGTTTTCGGTTTCTCTTGTCGGTTAACTCATCGACTATTAATCTTGCCAAAGTTCAGATCTCATCAAGTGGTCAAATTCTAATTTGCTGAATCATCATGCAATTGTTCCCCTACTCTACAAATTCGACGATTCCTGAAGTCTTTTCCTGATAAGCTCCTTCAGGTGTTTCATATCGACCGGTTTCGACAGATAGTCTGAACATCCGAAGCTCCTGGCCCTTTCTATCTTTTCCGATGACGGAAAGGCCGATGTCATTATTACCGGCAATTTTTTATCAATGGCCTTGAGCCTTGACAGCACCTCTATTCCATCCATCTCCGGCATGCAAACATCGACCACGGCAAGCTCAAAGGGGATTTCCCCTGCGAGTTGCAGAGCCTTTTCCCCTGACCCCGCACACTCAACTTCGTAACCCGCTTTGCCTAACACACGTTTCAAAAGCACACACATATTCTCCTCATCATCGACGATCAGTAGCTTGTGAGCCATAGGTTTTCCCCGGTTCAATATATGGTGTAAATCTTTACAAATAAGTTCACGGCGTTATCAGTCGAAACCCTCTGAGACCTTTGAAAAATGCTCAATTTTGTTCAAGTTCAAGCCTGCCTGTGCGTTGCACGCAGACAGGGAAGGCGAAAATTTTAACTCTAAGAATACATTGAGCAAAGAACTCCCTCTACGAAGTACCAAATAAGTATGCATTGCTCGAATTTCTTCTTCCGGCCTTGTGAGATTAATTATTTGAAAATCTATAACTCAATGATCAGTACAGATAGACAGGAATATTTATACAGCAAAAAGTATGCCGAAAAAAAGCCAAATCAGGACTAAAGCGATAACCTGTTGTATTGCCAGTTAATTAAAGATTATGAGCCCTCCTGCTCCGGTAGTAACGCCATCCCTTTCCCTTGTCATTGAAGGCGCCGAAACACCCAAAAACCATAGAAACCATGGTCGATCAGATTTTCCAACCCATTGTTATTGCTGTAACTATCAAACGTTATTATCCTCCAGGACTTACACATTGACCAGTCTTGGACACTGTCCATTTCTTTGGACACTTTGTACTGAAACCCCTTTGCAGCTTTCCGGTGCAGGGTTGCTCATAGAAAAGAAAAAATAGAGTCATTAAACGATAACCTGCTGTATTAACAGACATGTTGAATAGTTTGTGGTAAAGTCTCGGCATGGACACTGTCCATTTATTTGGACACCGCCCTGCATATGATCCCTAAATATCAACTGGTCATTGCAGAAGCGGCGAGGGTGCTAAAGAAAGGTGGTATTAAGGGGAGCTGTTAAAGATCGATATTATGAAATTTTCCATGGCGGAATTGATTTGGATAAAGACCTGTAAACAGCATCTGTCTTCAGCCGCATATTTTTTCTATCTGAATCTTCTTTTTCACAAAATACTTTAAGAGAAATATGAAATTTCTGCTTTTTTTCATTAAATATCACAATTTCACAATAATTATCTCTATCATAAATAAACTTGTAGGGGTAATCTTGTCTTTCTGAAAGCAATGTCGCCCTGTAAACCTCGTCAAATGTTAATGGAATGTGTTTAAAACATATATCATTATGCTCCGGAGCTATATTTACACCAAGTTCATCTGCAAACTGCTCAAGTTCCTCTCGTGTGCAGTTAATAGTCCTGTAATGTCTTCCATCTGATATCTCCTCGCATTCACGGCGAATATACTCCAAAAGAAAACGACCTGTCATCTTCTCCAGGCCGGGATCAATTCTGTTCTTTTTCTTCTGATATTTCTTTAATCTGTTATAATTTATAATTGCTCTTTTTAATCCACGAAAAATCGATGATCTCCTGTTTGCGAACTTGAGATCTCGCAATATAATGGTTTTGAAACGATTTATTGCTGCATCCTCCAGGCGTTTAATATCTGATGAAGTCAGTGTCAGCTTTGGGCCTTCTTCTTCCTCAGCAAGATAATAAAAAGCTTCATAAAAAGCCACTTCCGGCATCTCCCCGGAATTCTCAATCCAATCAACTTCTTGTTGCAGATAGCTTTCCCCTGAATTCACTTTTTGTCACGCTCCCGCTTTTTAGTCATCTAAGGCATAGTTATGATTGTTGATTGTTGATTGTTGATTTGTGGAATCGCTTCGCTCTGTCTTTTTGTTATAAAATTAATAGAATACCTTCAATCATCAATCGACAATCATAAATCATCAATCTTCCTCAAAGCTTCTCTTGCGGCATCTCTTACTTCATCATGGTATATCCCGCTGTATAATATATTTTCCAGCTCAGGAATCATTTCGATATTTCCGGTTTCTCCCAAAACATATATAATATCGCCCTTAATTCGGTCATCAACGCCTTGAAACTGCTCCCACAGGGGATTAATAACCTGGCCGGCCAGTGTGTTATTCTTCTCAACAATATATTCGAATGCCACCATTGCACCAAGACGAACCGGCCATTTTTCATGAATAAGTGTATTGATAAAAGCGGGGAAAATAGAGTTATGGTCAAGCATCATTTCTGCTACCTGATCGGCATTACCTTCTTTTAACAAGCTGATAATTGAAGAGGTGCTAATATTGGAAGGGTTGCGGTTAAGTATTATCTCAACTATTTCGTTAAGATTTGTAGTGCCGGTCCATCGAAAGTTTTCATCCAGCAAAAGCGTTGGTGCGGATCGAATATTATCCAGCTCTGCAATTTCAGGAAAAAGTGTGCCGTCAATAATTTCGAGCTTTATTAACTCGTTTGCAAAAGTAAGGGGAATAAGCTGCTTAACACTTTTCGGGCAAAAAGGACATTGTTTTGCTATATATAATTTAAGATCAGCGGGAATTTTAACTTTATCAAGTCGATTTTGTACTTCGCCGGTTAATTTAAACGAATTGCCGTCAAGTAAAGTCAGTGCTTCAAGAAATGGCTCTAATTCAGCCTCAAGAGGTATTGCATGGTAATATATACTTTTGCCTACCTTGATGGCAGGCACCTGGTTTTCATCATCCTTGATTTGATTAATACTGAGATTGGAAGCAAGATTTGATAATTTGTCGCTGAATTTTCTAAACTCGCAATCTCTTTCATCTTTTGTCAGAATCAGATCTATTTCGATGTTACCGGATAATCCATCATTCCATTTTTTAATCGTTTTTTCTTCCTGTGAAGTCATTCCACAATCCTTATAATAACTCGTAATTTAGACGGCAAAGTAAAAAGCTTCAGTTTCAAGGCGCGCAAATCCTGAGGAGAGAGACGTACTTATAGCTACGTCGCAATGACGAAGGATGCAGCGCAACGCAGAAAATGAACTTTTTACGAAGCCGTCAATCATGATCGAAAACATAGCCGATAGAACGAAGGCTTTTAAAATGCGCCGGCTTTTTGGGATTATCCTCAAAATACTTTCTAAACCTCACAATAAAATTATCTACAGTTCTGGTTGTCGTATTTCTATTGTAACCCCAGCCTATTTCCAAAAGTTTGCTTCTGGAAAGCGGCTTACCGCGATTTGCAATAAAAAGTTTTAAAAGTTTTACTTCCTGCTCTGTCAGATTTATTTTTCCGCATTTACAGTCTGCAACGGAAGTCTCAAAATTGATGTAATTGCCTCCAAAAGCATAGGTTTTTGGTAATGAAGCAAGACCGGAGCCGTTTATATCATTTTCCCCATGGTTCCAGGATCCCCTGGTTAAAAGTCTTTCAACTCTCAGCAAAAACTCTTCGAGGTTGAAAGGCTTTGAAAGATAATCATCTACTCCATAAGAAAAACCTTTTATCCTGTCATCGGGTTCGCCCTTGGCTGATAAAATAAGTATAGGAATCCGTTCATCCTCAAGACGGATATTTTGAAGCACGGACAATCCGTCAATTCCCGGCAGCATTATATCAAGCACTATCAGATCCGGCATCCATTCTTTCCATTTTTTAAGGCCTGAAACACCGTCTGAAGCAATAATTACATCATATCCCTGGAGTGAAAGATTCAATTTTAAACCTTCAGCTATATGTCTCTCATCTTCAATTACAAGAATACGCTTCTTATCGGCATCATTCATGAAAGCACCCTATCAAAATTGATGATTGTCGATTGATGATTGTCGATTTGTGGAATCGCTTCGCTCTGTCATTTTAAATGAAACTGCGCCGAAGCAAACTTTTGGAAATTTAACCCAATAAATCACGAAAATCCGTGTAATCTGCGTAATCTGCGGATTAAAATTAATAGAATGCCTTCAATCAACAATCAACAGTCATCGGTCAACAATCATCAGTCATCAATCCCCAATCCCCAAGGGTAGAATTAAAGTAAAAACCGATCCTTTTCCTATTCCCTTACTTTCCGCAATGACTTTTCCTTTATGGATTCGAGCAATATTCTGGACAAGATACAGGCCAAGACCGCTGCCCTTTGCCGACATATTATCAGACCGACCGGCCTGATAAAATTTCCTGAATATTTTCTTGGTTTCATTCTTATCAAATCCAATCCCGTTGTCCTCAAAATGTATGTGTAATTCACGTTTTTGGGGCTCAAAAGTAATATCTATTTTGGGTCTTTCCGACGCGTTATATTTAACAGCATTAGTCAAAAAATTCATAAGGAGCATCTCAAATAAAGACAAATCTATCCGACAAGAAAAGGAACGGCCGGATGGATTATGAATATTTATCTCGCAATTCTGAAAAAGATGGTTGTTGTTTTTAAGAAATTGTTTAACTACTTGATTGATATTTTCTGTAGAAAAATTTCCTTTATAATTCCTGCTTTGAATTCTGGCAAGATTCAATATGCGGTTTATGTTGTCAGAAAGCTGTGTTACATCCTGAATCATATAGCGGATGTATTTAAGCCGATCTTCTCTGGAAAGCTCATGCTTTAAAAATGTTTCCAGATATAACTTCAATGAAGTAACTGGAGTTTTCAGCTCATGGGTAAAATTATTAATGAAATTATGCTGCAGCCTGTATAGTTGTGCTGTTTTCTGGGTATATACAAATATCATCAATATACCCATAAGAATTATACCAACAAGAATCGAAAGAACCATAATAACTACCCAGGTTTGAGGTTCCAGAACCTGACTGGGATCAAGGTCAAATCTTAACATAACAGCTTTAAGTCCTGTACTGACCTCCATGTACCAGTGAATATACAGGATTAGAGACAATGCCAGGGCTACTACCGATAAAATAAAGATAAGAATCGGATGAAAAAACAGTTTTGATTTATGCATAATTTCAGCCTTCGCAGGAATCCGGAAATCAATACCACAATTTATTGAAATGTTACAACCTTACTTTATTCGTAGCCGTTCACGGCTTGAAACTTGAAATTGGAAATTTGGCCTTAGCGGAAACATCTGATTCTTGCACCAAACATGGCTTCAAAATGCACTTTTTCCTAACAGTCTTCAGCCTTCAGCCTATCCACCTGAGTAGTTACAATTAAAAATTTGTAAAACTTTTGTAAAATATAAAAACAGTACTGTAATTTTTAACTGTTTTATATTATAAAACCTTTTTGCGATAAAATTAAAGGATCAATAAATGAAAAACTATTATCATGAATTTCATATTCCGGTTATGGGTACCGGTCACTCTGTTGATACACCCATTCGTGTAGCCTGTTTAGGCATTACATCGGTTATATCTCTCGTTGATGATCTGTTGCTGGAAAAAATCCGAAAATATTATTCTGAAAAATTCAGCCTGCCGTATTCCAGGATACCGGCAAACGAAAATGACGGAAGAGCGAAAAGAACAACAGCCTATCTTGAAACAGTACATGAAATTGTACATATTAAAATGGACAGGATAAAGAAACAACCGTTTTTCAAAAATAATGAAAAAGGCAAATACTTTGATCTGCTGCCTGAAGAATCCCCTTTAAAAAAGGCGTACAACGAACTTTTAAACATGAAAGAAGGATCAAAAAGATCTGCCCTGGAGAAAGAGCTGACAAGTAAAATGAGGCCTGGCTCTATTGACGTAAATTTAATGGTAAAAGTTGACCGTACTAATTACGACAGTAATGGAGCGCCGTTAAGTGATGAATTCAGCGATGCAAAAACAGGGCTTAGGGGCTATGCCGAAAGCAGCCTTGATTCTGCCGTTGTATTTTCAGCCGGAATAAACCAGCGCCTGTTTAATTATATGACCCGCTTCAGAGACTTTTACAGGGATAAAACAGGACAAATCAAAAAGAGAATAATTCTAAAGGTGAGCGATTTTCGATCTGCGCTCATTCAAGGTAAATTCCTGGCCAAAAGAGGCCTGGAAGTTCATGAATTCCGCATTGAGTCAGGGCTCAATTGCGGTGGTCATGCTTTTGCTTCAAATGGAATTTTGCTGCCGACAGCGCTTAAGGAAGTTAAAGAAAAACGTGCAAAACTGGCAGATGAATTTCTACCGCTTATAAAAAAATATTACAAGAAAATGGGCTGGGAATATGCTGAATCCGCCCAAAACAACAGCCCTCTTGTTACGGTCCAGGGCGGTATCGGCAACAATGGAGAACTGCGCAGACTAAAAGAAGATTTTGGCATGGATCTAACAGGCTGGGGCAGTCCTTTCTTGCTGGTTCCGGAAACTACCTGTATTGACGACTCTACTCTTGAGCTTTTAAGACTGTCATGTGAAAAAGATCTCTATTTGAGCGATGTCTCTCCTATTGGAGTGCCTTTTAACAATTTACGCAAATCAGGGTCGGAAATATATACCAGTAAAAAGGCTGCGGAAGGCAATCCAGGTTCAGCGTGCCCGAAGAAATTCCTTGTATCCAATACTGAATTTACAAAACAGCCTATTTGTCTGGCATCCAAACAATACCAGAAAATAAAGCTGGAACAAATAAACAAGCAAGTGCTTCCGGAGCCGGAAAAAGAAAAATATAAAAAAAATATTGTACAAAAAACCTGCCTTTGTGATCATTTAGGCAACGGTGCCCTTATTAACCTGGGGATATCCAAAGAAGAAAATTCTCCCCAGTCAATATGCCCCGGGCCAAATATAGCATGGTTTAACAAAATTTATACTTTAAAAGAAATGGTTGATCATATATATGGAAGGGGCCGGTCCTTGATCCCGGCTGAACGACCGCATATGTTTGCCAAGGAAATCGAAATGTATGTTGACTATTTTGAAAAGCAGGTAAAGCTTTGTGATTGTTCGCCCAGGGAAGTCAAAACCTTGAAGGAATTTAAGAAAAATTTAGAAAAAGGCATGAACCTATGTCTAAGTATAGCCCAAAAACAGCCATTTGAAGGAGAAAACCTGGCTTCTATTCCTCCCTGTGTGGAAAAACAAAAGACCAGACTGGAGTCCATTTACTATGATCTTGAAAAATTAGTTAATAAACGATCTGAAAACCTCGTTTTCCTGCAAACAAAACATTCTGTGGAGTCTGAGCAGAAAATTGCTCATAGTGTTTAGGTATAAAGCCTGAATTACCATTGCCTTTAAACATCTGCAATAAAAATCATTAATACTTCATAGTAATTCAGGCTTAAAAAATAATATTTACTAAAAAATGGGTTTCAACTCAACCCTCCTGTTTTTAGCTCTGCCTTCCGGACTATCGTTGGTATCTATAGGTTGAGATAGGCCAAAACCTTTTGCTGGAAGACGTTTAGGATTAATGCCTTCTTTTATGAAATATTCCATTATTGCTTTGGCACGATTTTCAGATAGTTTTTGGTTAAATTCCAAAGAACCGCTGTTATCGGTATGGCCCTCGATCTCTACATCTAAATCGGGGTTATTTGCCAAAACAGTAACGACCTCCTCTAAAATTGGGTAGAATTCAGGCTTGATATCCCATTTTGCAGTATCAAAATGTACCCCTTTAATTACCCAGCACCCCCTTGAATCAACTTTAACACCGACTGGTGTCCCCGGGCACTTGTCCTTATAGTCATAAACTCCGTCTCTATCACTATCAAGTGGGCACCCTGTAGAATTTACTGTAACGCCTGCCGGTGTCCCCGGGCACTTGTCCTTATAGTCATAAACTCCGTCTCTATCGCTATCAAGAGGACATCCTGAAGAGTCTACTGCAATGCCTAATGGTGTATCAGGACATCTGTCCATATCGTCATATACACCGTCGTTATCGCTGTCTTTTCTTTGCGTTTTTTCGTCACCACCAAAACTAAAGGATAGTCCAATAGTATAAACAAGATCATTATACGTATCATCAAAGGATATTATATGTCTTACATCAGCTCGCAGGGCGACTGCTTTATTGAAAAAGAATTTCAGTCCTGCTCCGTAATTAACTACCGGATCAGTATCAGTACTACGTCTTTCGCGATCTACGGTCATCAACCCCACACCTGCACCTATATAAGGCACAATTTTCTGAGAAGGCATAAAGTGATATAAGCCGTCAAGACGATATATATATGCATCCAGGTCTCCGCCCTTTCTTTCAAACTCTGATTCAACAAAATTAAAAACAGCTTCAGCGCCCCAGTGTTCATCAAAATTATATCCGACCCCTAAACCATATGTAGGCCCATCCTCATAATCCCGATTCCCTTCAAAATTAAATCCACCTACAAAGGGACTAATAAATACAGAACCCGATTCTATTTCGGCAATACATATTCCGGACATGGCTGCAAAAAATACTAAAGATCCAATTAATAAAGTGGTTTTAATCAATCTCATATTCTACTCCTTTTTGTTGTAAAATTAATTCCCTTTCAGAAGTTTGAATAAATATTCATTTATCTTTTCACCTGAAAAGTTGTATTGCATGTTTATATGGGAAAATGCTTGTTGCTTTATTGATAGAGCGACTATACAGATAAGCTAATTTTTTTTCATGGGGTGACACCCCCGTTTCTTTATAATTTTATTTTTGTTTTAACCTAAGTTGAGCGATTTTTTGCGAAGATATGTGCTGAAATCTTGGTGCATAAGGATTTGCAAAAACCGCAGGCATACCCGCGGATATGTTGAGGATTTTTGCGAAGCCTTTATGCGCAAGAGATCGGCGCAGATCGAGTAAAAAATCGCTCAATTTAGGTTTAATCATACAAGGTAATATATATTACGGCCTTAGCATATTAAAACCTGTCTGCGCTTCAAAAACACGAACGCCTGTACTGTCTATCAGCTCAAATAATATTAGTTCCATTATATGCCAGACCTTTACACCGTTTCGCACACAACCGGTCACGGTCAATTCCTTTCTACCGCATGCTATGTGCATATGAAGCACGGGATTACCCTTTTCATCAGGAAAAAGCGTTCCGGTTCCCGCTATCTCATAGACATTTTCAAGAATATGCTCCATTGGAGAAACAGGTTTAGATCTTCCCTCTTCCGGCCCGACAATAAGTTTACTTCCTGTATCAGCCCCTCCAACTGCTATTAAAGCAGCGGCTTTAATGGAGTGCTCACACGCAAACCTCTCAATTTCTTCATGAAGAATATCTCCGTCCTCAAGGCGTATAACAAAAGTCCGCCCCTGCCTGGCCTGTGAAAATTTCATCGCCCTCCAACCTCCAACCTCCAACCTCCAACCTTGAACCGTAAACCATGGAACTATGAACCTGAGTAGTTACGAATTCAAACTTACGGATTTGTTTTGAACCGCAGAATATCGAACAAGAAATTATGAATGTCGAAGTAAGGTATTCTATCATTTTTACTACTATAAAAAATAGAGCGTAACGATTCCACAATTCATCATTCGAAATTCCTTGTTCGATATTCGATATTCAAATAATGTTTTTTCTAATTAGCAACATCTCAACGAAAACAGCCAAATTTTCAAAGCGCTAAATTATTGCTATTGTTTGAAGCAGACATCATGCTGAGTTCAAATATGTCCTTATACTGTCGGCAATAGCTCCCCATGTCCATTTGCGTTTTTCATCATCCGTTTCCAGAAGAGTTACACGAAAGCCCTTTCTTGCGCAGCAGAAGCCCGTTAAAGGAACCACGCATATTCCTCTTGAACCAAGCAGATAATAGACAAAACGTTTATCTACCTCTACATCTTTTACTTTCTCTTCTACAAACTCTTTTGCCATAGGGTTTTCTATGGGTAATGTCTGATTTTCGTTTAAGATATTATCTTTAAACAAAATGGACATATAGAATGCGCCTTTGGGCTTTACTACATGTATGCCGTCAACTTTAGAAAATATTTCCCAGGCCTCCTGGGCGCGGAATTCAAATGTCGTTTTTCGTTTATTTAGATGTTCCGCATATCTTGGGTCACCCATAATCAGGGGGATTGAATATTGCGGAAGACTGGTTGAACATACTTCAAGCATTTTTGCATTTATCAGGCTGTTAATATACCTCTGGAAGTCATAATTTGTATCCTGATTCAAAACTTCTATCCAGCCGCATCTGCTTCCAGGCCATGGGTACTCTTTGGATATTCCGTGCAATGCCATTCCAGGAACATCCCTTATCACCTCGCTCAAGTGCACCATTTTACATCCATTATAAACAATGTTTGCATATATTTCATCGGATATAATAAATATTTGATATCTTTTAGCTATATCCACAATTTTTTCAAGAACAGCGCGAGGATAAACCGCACCTGTCGGATTGTCCGGATTTATATAAAGGATGCCTGCAATTGAATCGTTATATTTAACCTTATTTTCAAGGTCCTCGAGATCCGGCATCCACTCGTTTTCAGGATTCAGATTATAAGTCAGGTGTCCATAACCGGAATGGGCCGCCTCAGCCGACGAATGGGTAGAATACGCCGGTGAAGGGCCGATTACTCTCGCTTCTCTTCTGAGAAAACCGAATATTTTGGCAACAGCATCACCAAGGCCGTTGAAGAAAATAATATCATTTGCTGTTACCTGATAACTGCCGCGCCTGTTCACACGCTCTGCAAGGAACTCACGAGTTTCTAAAACTCCCTGAGTAGCTACATAGCCATAAGTTATATCCTCTGATACCAGCTTTATTATGGTATCCTTTATCCACTGAGGTAGTTTTTCCCCTTTTTGAATAGGATCCCCAATGTTTTCCCAGGTAATATCAACCCCCATATTCTTAAGTTCCTGGGCAACAGCAACTATTGCCCTTATCTCATAGGTTAATTTTCCCCAACCAACATGTTCAATATTTCTTCTCATAGTTTTACTACCTTAATAAAAGATTTGTAACTCAAGTTTCGCACACCTCTATGCAACAAAAGCTTTAACGGGCAGGTATTAGATAATTTTTTTAAAAGAGCAAAATAATATGATTGATATTCTAAACCACTATACCTTGGGATTTGACCAGGACAGGCACATAGAAGGTTTTTCATCAGGGATAAAATGCCGTGCATGTCTCGCTCCTTACAAACTGAGTGGGTATGGTGCCGTTGCCAAAGCCAGAGTGAACATATTTTGCTTTTTAAAAAAACTATCTAATACCTGCCCTGCCAGAGAAGCTTCATAGGAATTAGTGGATGCGAAACTTGAGTTTGTAATATATAAAAATCATACTTTCATCAACATTTAGCAAATATAACGTAAATGCACAAGCAACTATAGACTTTTATGGCCTTGCTCTATTCTTCCGTACTACTTTTTCCCCACAAAGGATCTTCACCAAAACGTTCAAACCACCATTCCTCATCTGAAAGATAATTTTTAACTTCTTTTTCACTAAAGGAGTATTTATAGGATTCACAATAATCAAGGATAGTTCTATATGCATTAATAATTCTGTCAGTCATTTCGGTACATTCTTTGTTTGGTGCATTACGCTTATCCGGATGCCATTTTTTGATGAGATTTCTATAGCTGGCTTTAATTTCATCCATTGTTGCCCGCTCCGGCAATTCCAGCAGTTTTCTTGCCTCATAAATTTTTTGATATTTTTTCATTAAATTAGCCAGCTTTTATTATACTAAATTGAGCAATTTTTTACTCGACCCGCACCAATCTCTTGCGCATCAAGGACTTGCGAAAAGTCTCGACATATCCATTGGTATGCCTGCGCTTTTCGTAAACCTTGCTGCATCAAGATTTCGGCACATTTCTTCGCAAAAAATCGCTCAACTTGCGACTCCTATAGCTGCTTCCTTAAGCATCAGGTTGTCGTTTCTGCCGTTTCCTATGCAAACTGTGAATTCAGTGCCCAAATGATCGAGTATTTTGAGAATTAAAATTTAAGCTTGACGCAAAAATTGGGAAAATTAGCAGTTTTCGTTCAGGCACTATTTAGGATAGGCCTTATAGGGAAAACCGTGTGCTGATTTCTCCATTCCCGTGACCATGATCTGGAATATCAAAAACGGCATGCCCAATCCCAGCAGGTCGCCTCCCCATCCGCTGAGTGCTCTTGCACCGAGGCATAAGAAAGAACCATTCAGCCTTTGTTCCAAAAAAGGCAGGGCTGTTAGGTCTGCGCAGACGGCTCTAATTCCAATTGTACTCATCTCAAAGCGACTACCGGTAAGGAAATTGTAGCCCTGAATTGCGAGCAGTGCCTGTTTTGGCTTCACTGCCAGAATCACCACATCGGGTGTCATGTCGAGTTTATCTGCTGGATAGGCCACCGCAGCATCCATAATGGCTGGTTGAATTGCTGTCATCCCGAAAACGGCTTTCAGTGCCACCCCTAGTGTTTCATAGCGACCTGTGTCCTCTTTTCCAAAGAGTGCAAATTGCATGTTGCCGCTTTCCTTGCAGGCATAGACCAACCCTTCTGTGAAGTCAGCAGGAGATGCGGTTTTGCTCATCAAGTCGGTGTATTTTCTCTTACCACATAGAGGTTCTCCCTCGTACTCGTCAACAAGACCAAGGGCAATAGCAGCGGCAGTACAACCCACGTTGTATCTATTTATCACAACTACCTCATCTTTGGTTGCAGCAATTTTAACCGCTTCGCACCAAGGAATGCCCTGGTATTTCCCGGGAGGTTTCGTGCCCTGTGGAATATCTTTTCCTTTTGGAATCAGTTTTACCCCTATGGGTTGCATCAGTGGTTCCTGTTCGCCAAAGACACCCATGAATCGTGAGCTCGCTTCCATAAAGCTGATGCCAATACCCATATTTGAATCATTCATTCTTTCCCCCATCAGTTCTTCAATTCTTTGTTTGTTGATTTTTCCTGTTTTCCAAAGACGCCGGCTCTTTCAAGGTGATATTACTGTCGCGTTAATAATTTATAACTCAAGTTTCGCACCCACTAATTCCTATAAGCCTTCTCTGGCAGGGCAGGTATTAGATAGTTTTTTTAAAAGAGCAAAATAATATGATTGATATTCTAAACCACTATACCTTGGGATTTGACCAGGACAGGCACATAGAAGGTTTTTCACCAGGGATAAAATGCCGTGCATGTCTCGCTCCTTACAAACTGAGTGGGTATGGTGCCGTTGCCAAAACCAGAGTGAACATATTTTGCTTTTTAAAAAAACTATCTAACACCTGCCCCTTAAAGCTTTTGTTGCATAGAGTGGGTGCGAAACTTGAGTTTATAATTATAGGGAATTATTAGCTTCATAAAAAATCGCTCAACTTAGGTAAAAACGGGTTTGTAAATTTCTGTTTGATGTATCAGAAATAACCGGTCCCATCCCAGCAATGAGTACATAATTTATCTTTTGGGAGACCAATTGCCTCTATGAGAGCTTCAATTTTTTGATATTTTAAAGAAGTAAGTTTTAACTGCTGTTTTATTCTTTCAATCATTGCATGATTTTTTTCCGTTCCTGCAATTGCATATTCATCTATTGAGTTATCTTCGCTGCTTTCAAGCTTCATTATAGCTTTTCTTCCTGCAAGATCCAATGTGGATCGTGATGTGGAAAAATTCAGAAATTCACATGGATAAATCAAGGCAGGGCATGCGATCCGCATGTGAACTTCCAGGGCTCCATAGTCATATAATATCTGGACATTATCCTTTAACTGCGTACCCCTTACAATTGAGTCATCACAAAACAGCATCTTTTTACCCTCTATCAAAGTTCTGACCGGAATCAACTTCATCTTTGCAACAAGATCTCTTACACTTTGACTCTGCGGCATAAAACTTCTCGGCCATGTAGGAGTATATTTAACAAAAGGTCTCATATACGGAATTTTACTTTCATTAGCATATCCTATTCCGTGCCCTATCCCTGAATCCGGAATTCCTGTAACAAAATCAATCTCAACATCATCATTCTTGGCAAGAGCACAACCGCATTTGTACCTGACAGATTCAACATTAATGTCTTCATAGCTTGATGCAGGATAACCATAATAAACCCAGAGAAAAGCACAAATCTGCATTTTATCGCCCGGCTTCCTTAGCTGCTCATAGCCATCCGCTGTCATAAAAACAATTTCGCCAGGTCCAAGATATTTATCAATTTCAAAACCAAGATTCGGCAATGCACATGTTTCTGAAGATGCTGCATAAGCCCCTTCTTTTCTGCCAATTATAACAGGGGTCCTTCCTAATCTATCTCTTGCAGCATAAATACCGTCTTTTGTGAGTAAAAGCATTGAACAGGAACCTTTAATTGACTTCTGAGCATTTTGTATTCCATCCTCAAAAGATCCTTTTTCGCCGATTAACATTGCGACAAGCTCAGTCGGGTTTATTTTCCCCCCGCTCATCTCCGAAAAATGCGTTTTTTTATCAAATGCTTTGTTTGCAAGTTCCTCAATATTATTTATTTTACCAACTGTAACTATTCCGAATGTTCCTAAATGAGAACCCACTATCAATGGCTGAGCGTCATAATCGCTAATGATTCCTATGCCTTTATTGCCATGCAAATTAGGAAGATCAGACTCAAATTTGGATCTGAAATAATCATTTTCAATATTATGAATAGCCCTTTCATATCCTGCAGAATTTCTTACAGCCATCCCACCTCTTTTGGTCCCAAGATGAGAATGGTAATCTGTTCCGTAAAACAGGTCAGTTGCGCAATCCTTTTTAGAAACACTTCCAAATAATCCGCCCATAACTCCTCGCTATTTCAAACAGAATTTTATCATAGCTTTCGGTTAAAAATATGGTAAGGTCGGGATGCAAAAATGCCAGGTTATTCCCTTCCGAACCCTTATCGTGCCTGATTAGTGTCTGAACGAAAAGTCCGGTTTTTGGTAGGTTGGGTTGAGCGTAATCAGTTATGTTGGGTTTCGTACCTCAACCCAACCTACGAATATCAAGCAATTACCAAAATATGGTTTCGGTGAGCAAAACCCAACAAATCATGTGGTAGGGGGTTTTCGTTCAGACACTAATTAACTTCGTTTTCATTGCTGGTATATTATGCCAACAAGATAAAACTGTCAATCCCCTTTGTCAGAAGGATAAATTGGCAATACAAGGGAAACGCATTTGATGTTATATAAAAACAAGGTAACCGTTCACGGGTTCAAAGGTTTATGGTTCACATCGACGGGTGCCATGGACAAACTTGTTTGTCCGTGCCCCTTTTCTGCTACTCCGTGAACCCTGAACCCGTGAACGGCTACAAACAAGTCTGTAACTTTCCGATAAAGTTTAATGTTACATAAAAATGAGTTTGCAAATTTCCGATCAATTAGTTATTAGTAATTGATTATTAACAATTTACTTTGCTTAAACCTGCACACAAATCGTCAGAAATAATAGTCAATTGTCAGGGGTGCAATACAAAAAAGTGACCATTTCGGTGCCAAGAAGCACCAATTGAATGATGAATGTCGAGCAGGGAATAATGAATGTCGAAGGAAGGAATTCTGCCATTTGATATAGGTTTTTTAAGTCATTCAATTGATCTCAATTTTTGTAACAAGCACAGATATTGCCAAACAAAACTTCGTAATTCGACATTCCATGTTCGACATTCGACATTAAATCAGCATGTTCAATGGCTAAAGATATTATCACCAATGATGTAACTTTTTTGTATTGCACCCATTGTCAACAAAGCTTAGGAACGGGGAGGAAACAACTTCCGCAAGTAGGCGCATAGATTTGGGTCAAATTTGTTCGATCTCAAATCACAAAAGTTGATGGAATAGCAGGCTATTTTGATATTTTTGGGATTTGAGATCGGGCAAAGGTGGCCTGAATCTGTGATGCATAGTTGGGGAAGTTATTTCGTTCCCGTTCCTTACGACCGAGACCGCCATTTTTAACTTGGAGACGAAAAAATGGAAAAATCTTTTCCCTTAGACGAACTCGTCGACCTTGAGGAACTCCAGTCTATTCAGGATAGCTTTGCAAGAGCCGCTGGAATCTCTTCTGTGATCCTTTCGCCTGAAGGCGAGCCTCTGACAAGGTTTACCAATCCAACCGGATTTTGCTCCCTGATTCAATCGACCGGGAAAGGAAAAGAGCGCTGCTTCAGGTCATTTATGGAGATGGGAAAGATTGCACTTGGGACGCAAGAGCCGGAGATATGCTACTGTTTTGTACACGGCGGACATTTTGTTGCGCCGATCATGATCGATGGCAAGCACAAAGGAACGATGTTTGCCGGTCAGTTCATACCTGAGAAGTTTTCTTCCGAGCAGCTCCATGATCTCAAAGAAATAGCGGTCGAGATCGACCTTGACCCGGGGCTGCTCGTAAAAGAAGCAGAGAATATGCGTGTGGTCAGAGAGAATGTGATCCGGAACTATTCGAGTCTGCTGTTTAAGATCGTAGGGACCATCTCAAGGAGAGGCGCGCAGGCAGCAGAACTGAGTCGGGTTAACGATGCGCTTCAGAGAGCGCACGACGGACTGGAAAAACGTGTGCAGAAACGCACCGCTGAACTGGCAGAAGCGAACAAGGAACTGAAATATGAAATTACCGAGCGAAAGCTCGCGAAGGAGGATCTGCGGCTGCATGCCGCCATGATGGACAATGTGTCCGAAGGGGTTTACCTGATCGGCCTGGACGACCTCCTCATCAAGTGGACCAATGAAATATTTACGAGAATGTTCGGCTACGATCCCGGGGAGATGATTGGAAAGCACGTGGATATCGTCAACGCGCCCACGGAGAGAACACCTGCCGAGACCCGGATATCCATCATGGACGTTCTAAAGGAAACCAGGGAATGGCAAGGCGAGGTCAGAAACATCAAGCGCGACGGAACCCATTTGTGGTGCTATGCCAACGTTTCCCTCTTCGACCATCCTGAATACGGGAAAGTCATAATGTCGGTCAATACCGACATCACCAAGCGCAAAGAGGCGGAGGAAACGTTGCGGGAAAGCGAAGAAAAATTCCGTTTACTATCAGAGAATTCTATTGATTGTATCTGGATAGTGAATACCAAGCTGAGATTTACTTATCTAAGCTCTTCTGTGGAAAGAATGATGGGGTTTAAACCGGAACAGTGGGTTGGTACAAAACTAAGCTCGCATTTCAAGAAAAAAGAGTTTTTAAAGGCTGGCTTACTGGCTGTCAAAGCCATAAAAAATTATAAGACTTTTACTCATGTTACCTTCGAGACCAAAATGCTTAACAGCAAGAACGATGAAGTGGATGTAGAAATTTCCAGTAAAGTACTTCTCAATAGTCAGGGTAAGCTAATCGGTCTTCAGGGAATAACCAGGGACATCACCGAACGCAAGAAAGCTGAGAAAATATTAAAGGATAGTAAGATAAAGCTCCAACTTCTATATGACTCATCAAGTGACGCGATAATGCTTCTCGATGAGAAAGGCTTTTTTGATTGCAATGAAGCGACGCTGCGGCTTTTCGGTTGTGCCAACAGGGAGGAATTTTGCAGCAGGCATCCGGCCGATTTCTCGCCTCCGACTCAGCCGGACGGCACCGATTCGATAAGTTATGCCGGAAACAAAATAGCAGTTGCCTTGAAAGAAGGCAGCCAGCGGTTTGAATATTTACACCGACGCTTAGATGGTACTGATTTCCCCGCCGAGGTGCTGCTTGATGCGTTCATGCTGGAAGGCAAGAAGGTGCTTCAGGCCAGGGTGTACGACATCACCGAGCAGAAAGCCGCCCAGAAGGCGATAAGAGAATCCGAGGAAAGATACAGAAGTCTCTTTGAATTTGGCATGGATGGAATACTGATAGCAGATATTGAAACAAAGAGATTCAAATATGCCAATCCAGCTCTATGCAAAATGCTGGGGTATAGCGCAAAAGAATTAAAAAGAATGAGCATAAGCGATATCCATCCAAAAGATAATTTCGAGTATGTAATTTCTGTATTTGAGGCTCAGGCAAGAGGAGAAAAGATATTAGCGCAGTATATTCCGTGTTTAAGAAAAAATGGGACCATAATTTATGCAGACATAAATACAACTGTTGCTTTAGTAGATGGAAAAAAATGCAATATAGGTTTCTTTAGGGACACCACAGAGCGGAAAACTGCTGAAGAGGAAATTAAGAAAAAAACCGATGAACTTGAGAAATTCAACAAACTGGCTGTGGGCAGGGAGCTTAAGATGATAAAACTCAAAAAAGAGATAAACGCACTGCTTGAGAAGTCAGGTAAGGAGCCAGGATACAAGATCGTAGGGAAACCGCAAGCGGAGGTGTTTTAAGAAGATGAAAATCCGGACAAAAATCCTTTTCATCGCGTTGCTGTTAGTCATGGTCGCGGGCACGGTTATCATAGTGGTCAATCAGATCACCACAAGGAACATAACCGAAGATAACGTTTACAACCATCTGATGACTGCTGTCGAATCAAGAACAAACCACATCGAGACTTTTCTAAACGGCGAAGAAGAAGCAATCAAGCAATTATCCGAGAGTATCATTATAGAACGATTCCTATCGGCTGAGAAAGATGACTCTGATTATAGCAGAAAGTACGATGATGTTATACGGAGATTAAAGCGCACAGCAGCTATAAACGAGCATGTTTATGGTGTCTTTGTGCTTGACAAGAATGGAACGATTGTTACCTCAAGCGAAGAGATCGATATCGGTAAACACAAGAGCAATGATCCCTATTTTATTGGAGGGAAGGAAGGCGGCTTTATCAAGGATGCTTATACATCCCGGAATAGAAAAATAGACTCAATCGCTTTTTCTGCACCGGTCTTTGATGAAGAAAATACTGTTTTTTTGGGTGTCGTTGTCATTAGGGTCTCGATGGAAGAACTAAACAAGATAACAACAGACAGAACCGGTTTGGGAGAAACCGGCGAGATATACCTCGTGAACAAGGACGGATATATGATAACGCCGTCAAGGTTTGCAGATGACACGTTTCTGAAACAAAAGATCGATACAGAGAACACAAGGGATATTTCCACGCGTATCCGGATTTTTGGAAAGCAGGAGCCAAAAGAGCGGATGGTCTTATCCAGGAATTATTTAGGCGCCGATGTTATTGGAATTTGTGTACGCATACCGGAGATGAACTGGACTCTCGTGGCGGAGATAACTAAAGAAGAAGCGTTTGCTCCTGTTGTACGATTGACGCAGAACATGCTCTCGATTCTCGGTCTCCTTTTCGTTATCGGTGGCCTTGCTTCCATCCTCATATCCAGGAACATAACAGGGCCGATCGTGAAATTGCACCGCGGAACCGAAGAGATTATGAAAGGGAATCTGGATCACAGGGTCGGCACCAGCGCAAGAGATGAGGTCGGACGACTCTCAAGGGCTTTTGATGAGATGACTGCCAATCTCAAAGAATCAAGAAAAGAGTTGAAAGATCACAGCAAGGGTCTTGAGGGGATGGTAAAAAAGAGAACTGCTGAACTGGACAGGAAGATTGCCGAAAGTGATCAGCAAAGACTTGCGATAATGAATATTGCAGTGGATATCGAAGATGCAAACAAGGCAAAGGAGCTGGAGATTGCTGAGCGCAAAGCCGCTCAGAAGGAATTAGCCGGGGCCAATAAAAAGCTTCAAGACGCGGTTAATCGCTCTAACCAGCTCGCGGTAGAGGCCCAGGCAGCCAACATGACCAAGAGCGAATTTCTGGCCAACATGAGCCATGAGATCCGGACGCCTATGAACGGCGTTATAGGCATGACGGATCTGCTGCTTGATACGGAATTGACTTCGGAACAGTTAGAATATGCAAAGACCATTAAAAAGAGTGGGGATTCGTTGTTGGGGATCATCAACGATATCCTTGATTTTTCCAAGATAGAGGCCGGAAAGCTTGAATTGGAAACACTTGATTTTGATCTTCGCATGACCCTTGAAGACATGACCGATGTGCTTGCAATACGCGCGCATGAAAAAGGTCTGGAGATGGCCTGCCTGATAAAACCGGATGTTCCTGCGTTGTTGATTGGAGATCCGGGGCGACTCCGACAGATAATAACCAACCTGATCGGAAATGCAATTAAATTCACGGCACAAGGCGAGGTTGCCCTGCACGTGACCCTTGATAATGAGGATAACAACAGGGTCATGATCCGTTTTGCCGTGAAAGACACAGGCTGCGGGATACCCGCTGACAAACTCGATATTTTGTTTGATGCCTTTACCCAGGCAGATTCCTCTACTACACGCAAATTCGGCGGAACCGGTCTGGGCCTGACTATTTCAAAACAGCTTTGTGAAATAATGGGTGGGCAGATCGGCGTGGAAAGCAAAGAGGGCAAAGGCACCATGTTCTGGTTTACGGCCTGTCTGAATAAGCAGCCCCCTGGCCGGGGAATGGAGATTACAACGCTTGATGATGTTTCGCTTAAGGGGCTGCGCATCCTTGCCGTGGACGACAATGCGACAAACCGCCGGGTGGTCGCAGGCATGCTTTCGTCCTGGAAATGCCGGCACGAAGAGGTCGAAGATTCCGCGACTGCGCTGGACAGGCTCAGGACGGCAACAGCATCAGGAGATCCGTTTCGCATCGCCATTCTCGATATGCTTATGCCGGAAATGGATGGAGAGACCCTGGGCAGAATGATCAAAGATGATCCTGCCTTGCGTGATACTGTGCTGGTAATGATGACCTCGATTGGTACGCGAGGCGACGCCGGCCGGTTTGAGAAGGCGGGATTTTCCGTGTACCTGATCAAGCCGGTAAAGCAGTCCCGACTCTTTAACTGCCTCATGACGGCGATTGGCCGTAAATCCTTTGATCAGATCTCACCGGAAAGAATTATCACCCGACACACAGTGGCAGAAAAAAGCAAGCAAAAGACCCGCATTCTCCTGGCTGAAGACAACATCATCAATCAGAAAGTCGCGTTGAAAGTTCTCGAAAAGCTCGGCTATCGCGCCGACGTGGCTGGCAACGGCTTAGAGGCGCTCAAGGCGCTTGAGATGATCCATTATGACATGGTACTCATGGACGTGCAGATGCCGGAGATGGACGGACTGGAAGCGACCAGAGAAATCAGGAAACGGGAGGAACTCACAGCTCAAAAAAAAGCTGCGGGTTTTTTCCATATTCCGATTATTGCCATGACCGCCCACGCCATGAAGGGTGACAGAGAAATGTGTATGAAGGCCGGCATGGATGATTATTTGACCAAGCCGATCCAGCCGGGCAAATTTGGAGAAACGATAGCCCGATGGATCCCCGACAATGCTGCTGCCGGACAGGATCGAACCGGAGGTAAGCTGTCGGAGGAAGCAATGACAAAGGAGACTACGTAATGAAAATCTTGATTGCTGAAGATGATATAACTTCCCGCGAGCTGCTTAAACACATGCTCGTCAAGTGGGGTTACGAGGTGGTTGTCACGAAAGACGGCAACGAGGCATGGGAGGCGCTTCAGGCCAAAGACGCACCAAGGCTTGCGATTCTTGACTGGATGATGCCCGGGCTGGACGGTGTTGAGGTTTGTCGTAAAGTGCGCCAATTGGATGTTTCCAATCCCACGTACATTATTCTTCTCACGAGTCGCAGCAGCAAGAAGGACATTGTCATCGGTCTTGAGGCAGGGGCGGACGACTATATCGGCAAACCGTATGAGACGGACGAACTGCGCGTCCGGGTCAAGGTGGGAGAAAGGGTGGCGGCATTGCAGTCAGCCTTTGCGGAACAAGTCCATTCCCTCCAGAAAGCGTTGGCGCATGTCAAGACTCTCCAAGGCATCCTGCCCATCTGCATGCATTGTCACAAGATCCGGAATGACCAGCAGAGCTGGGAACGGCTCGAAAAATACATTACCGAACACTCCGATGCCCAATTCAGCCACGGCCTGTGTCCCGAATGCCTGAAAAAACATTATCCGGATTTCAACGAGTAAACAGGACTTGGTGGTAGCCGTTCACGGTTCCGTGAACGCTTACCTAAAGTGTTTACCTATCTTCTTAATTTGTCCGAGACTTCACTTGTTAACCTGAGAACCTTTGTTGCATTTTCCAGGCTTAAAGAACCTGTACCACAACTTGGAGTTATTAAAGACTGAGCCAGAATTTTAGATCTGTCAAATCCAAGAGCTTCTAAATCCCGCACTTCATCTTCCCATTTTATCACCAGCGAATCGACTGTCTCTTTTTCAACATCCTCTGCTTTTGAGGTGGGCACTATGCCCCATGCAAGAATGCGTCCTGATTCCACAAATTTCTTAATATGATCAGCGTAAAGAATAAATCTGTCAAAAAAAGAATATGCATCAAAGCTGACTATATCTGCCGAAGAACCAAGTACCAGCGACCAGTCGGAATTGGCGCAAACATGTATTCCTGCGATACCGCCTTCTGAATGAACGGCTCCTATAACTTCTTCAAAACATTTTTCTACTTCATCGCTTGATATACCTATAAACGCAGATGAGCCGAAACCGGCGAGTGCGGGTTCATCAAAAAAAATAATTACGGGAACTCCGAATTTTGAAAGCTCTCTGACCTGCCATCTGGCTTTGAGAGCCAAAAGCTTTACAGCCGCATCCCTTATCTGTTCGTCATAAAATATCGCCTTTCCATCCTGGTCGTTCATACCTGTGCAAAAAGTTAGAGGGCCTGTTATCTGGCCCTTAACTGCAGCCGGGGGAACGGAAACCGCCTTTAATTGCTTTGTAAACTCAAAAAAACCACTTGCTGTATCCTCTGTTAGGACAAATCTTGATCCGGAAAGATCGCCCTCACCTTCAAGTACAGCCATGTAGTCTTCATAAAATTTAAGAAGATCTTCACCAAAACCACCTGCGCCGGTATCTATATAAGCTTTTTCTTTTTCAACAACAAGTCCCGGCAAACCGGGAAGAAACTGTGCAATCATTCCTTCTTCTTTATAAACCGGAAGCTGAACCCATAAGGGAATTTCAGGAGTATATCTGAAAACAAGTTTTACAGCTTCTGCATGATTATCCATAGGAAGGCTTCCTATTAAAGCAGGAAGACCGTTTGCCTGAAAGTTTTTAATCATAATTCATTCTCCTTTCATGCCCTACCAGCCTGATTTTCAGGCTTCAGCAATAATCCATTGTTAAAATAACTATCATGAGATCAATAAATTTGCAAGGAATAGATAGTCTTGCCGGCAGGCAAGTTTGTTGGCCTTGAAACCGGAGGTTTTTTACTTTGCCGTCCAAGCTTTGACTTTCTTACCTGGGTGGCTTCCTCCAAATGATTGTTTAACCCTATGGATATAGGTTTTTATCTCAGCATTGGAAATGCAGGGGATCAGGATAAATACAAGTAACCAAAAGAGGGCTATAATATTCCCATTCAGACTATTCAATTTGAGTGATAGCTGTGGTGCATGATGCCTTACCTTAATCATGCCTCCCTGAAAACCCGCTATTTCTAATCATGCGGACCTGCATACGGGGTATTGTAAAGACTGGGGAAGAAAAACCGCCAGCTACCCGATTCGAATGCTATCAGGCTGAGGCTTGCAGCAATCTCTTCATCTCTCGCCCGGCGCACAGAGATAATCCTTATGTTCTCACCACGATATGTGATAACTCCTGACCAGTGCTTTACTGCTATCTTTCCAATAACCAAAAACCTCTGTTCATCCGTTGTTCTTGCCGGGATTTCCAATAAGTCGGGATCTTCCCAAAGCGTTTGGGCTTCAACAAAATCAATCCCATGCTTCTTTTCGTTGTTTTTTGATTTTATGGGATCAATTTCTATTTTAATCTCTCCCAAATTTCTATTTTCTAATTTCAAGTTTCAAGCCGTAAACGACTACAAGATTTCTCCCTTCGGTAGAAATGACAAAAAGAGGGGTTTCCGTTCAGGCACTAAATATCTAAATTCGAATGCCGTAATAAGCTGGCAGGAAGGAACTCTGCCTTGCTCGAAGTTTAGTTATCCAGACCTGCTCAAACTCTAAGCCGAACGACCTTCCTGATCAGGCTTCATCACTTAGAGGGTAACGGTTTTTATGGTGACCTCTCTCTTCTTTGTTTAATAATTCTCTACATTCGTGAATAAATGCAAACGAGTTCCGGTGGTCATGTTCTTGGGTGTCTGCATGTAACCTGTAAAAGATTGACACTAAACTATACTGGTGTTATACCACAAAAAGTCACAAATTGCGGTTTTTCGCTGGCCATGAACACCAATAGCTGCGTTGCTCAGGCTTGAAATAGCCTGCTATTCCGCACCTTCGCGCCTTGCTCTTGATGCTCATTGCTCACCGAAAAAAACGCAATTTGCAACCTTCCGAGGTATATATTTTAAAATTATATCATATAATCTTTGTGGAATAAAATAATTTATTTCTCGCTCGTCTGGAAAATTTAACCTGTTATGGCAGATATTATATCACTTGATAGTAAACTTCATTTAACCAGAGATAAGAAAGCCAGTCTAATAAAAAAACGCAAAATTCTTGCGATACAGAAGGTTTTTCAATGTACACGGTGCTCCTTTAAATGCGAAAAATGCGGCTCTCAAATCAGTCTTGCACATCAAAAGAAAAAGGATTCCCGCAACATTAAGGTCTCATATCGACTCTGCCAGAGTTGCATGGAAGAATTTAATGACTATATTGAAAAAATTAAGGGAAAAGGAGACTCTGACTCTTACTGGCACAATGATGCCTGGATAGATGTCTGGAAAACGTGGATAAACCATCAGAATGCCATTAACCAATATCTAAAGTCAAAAGAGTTTAAGCAGCTTCTGCAGGAATTTAAACAAAACGAGCCCAACAAATAGGGTCTCATAGGAGGATTTTATGTTTGGAATCGGCATGCCTGAACTTATAATAATACTTGTTATTATTCTAATTATATTCGGAGCAGGCAAACTTCCGGAAATCGGAGCAGGTGTAGGCAAAGCAATAAGGAATTTTAAAAGCGCAACAACCGATGCTGATAAAAAAGAAGCTGATAAACTGAACAGTAGCGATAAAGGTGATAAATCATAAATAGACTTTCAGATAAATAATTTCAACCTGTGCGGTTAGCCATTAGCTGTCAATCGTCATCTCTCCAAAATTTGTTATAATCAGAAATAATGTAGGAGCGGTTTTAACCGCGACCTATTGATGCAGATCACCAACAAATGTAAATTTACTCATATATGGTCGGGGTTAAAACCCCTCCTACAGGCAGTATATTCCCAAATGGAAAACTTATTTAAAACTCAATCCTAACCGCACAGCTCGAATAATTTCACTGTGTTATCAGTCGTCGACGTATAACTAATACGCCTTCCTCCTTCTGGCCTTGTGAAATTAATTATCTGAAAGTCTAAAGCTTTAATTTTGTTTCAACAGGTTTTACATTGATAATATTCCGGAACCAACCGCCCAGCACAACACTATTACTGTAATAATCGCACAACTTCCGGCAAGAATTTTGTGAAGCAGGCTTTCTTTAGTTCTTTCATTATAACCCATAAAAAATCCAAGAGCAGCCCCTGCCAATATTCCAGCCCCGTGCCCCCAGTTATTTATGCCAGGCATAACAAAACCGAACAGCATAATTCCAAGCGCCCATCCTCCGATTTGCCTGTAAATAGCCTGCCCATATGTTCCGCCGCGGCTTTTGCCATAGTAAATCGCTGCCCCTATCAAACCGCATATGGCGGCAGAAGCGCCTATGGTGAATGTAACACCGGCTAAATAAGAAATCCTGAAACCGATAATTCCGCTTAGAGTATAGATGATAAACATCCGATAAACACCATATTCCCGACTGACCAGGGGTGCTATCTGACTGAAGGCAAACATATTAAAAAGAATGTGGAATATTCCTCCGTGAAGGTAATTGGCAGAGACTATTGTCCACCATCCGTGCATATTGTCAACTGGAATGGTCCCTGTTGCTCCCAGTAACAAAAGGCTTCTGTTTTCAGGAGACAGAATATAAAGTGGATTAAACGAAAGGCCCGGCAAACGGGAATTAAACAAAAGCGATATAAAGTACATGCCTATGTTGGCATAGATTATTGCTTTGATGATCTGGTCGGCACTGCTGACTCCTTGAGTCAATAAATTATTTTTCCACCATGCACCTGGCTTTGATATACCACAGTACGGGCACCGAGATTCATCGGCGCTTATCAGTTTTCGGCAGTTGGGGCAAAGAATCGACCCTCTTTTATGATTTGTCATAATTTAATAGTATAGG
>Ga0255432_1025_pt1 | contig 33026 bp, 26 predicted proteins | sample ANMaggSeSYBR02I6_FD_182656 | JGI IMG/M metagenome (GOLD analysis project Ga0255432, IMG submission 182656) | Sediment cell enrichment communities from methane seep in Santa Monica Basin, California, United Staets - ANME aggregate JGI... | ecosystem: Environmental > Aquatic > Marine > Cold seeps >...
TTCCTCGCACAGCTTCTCAAATCCTACCATTATCTTGGCGGTCTGGTGTGCGTGAGATCCTGGACCAGCATTGAGAAAGAAGGCAGGTTTTGGAATTTCCAGGTCTTCAAAAAACGCCTGTGACATCTCATAATCATAGTGCTGGCCCGTATGAACGATCTTACATTCCACTTGATCGTGCTTAAGAGCCTCTCGGCGCAATCTTTATGAAATTTGGACGTGCACCAGCGATTAATAATACTTTTATCACAAGGTTTCCTTGCTATTGGAACGTCGTAGAATCCGACATTAGCTTTTGCTAATTCTCAATGAACTACCCCGCAGCAAGCTGCGGGGTATCAGATAGGGAATATCTATCTTCTTCACACAGCAAGCTGCGGGGAATTCGACCGTAAAATAGATTAAAACAAATAATCTTTCATGGAAAAGACAGGTAAAGGACCATCTCTACCATCCCGCCAATCTCTAATAGAGCCAAAAGGATGAATCCTCAACATCTTTTCAAGTTTGTTACATGAACGCGATAGATTTACGTAGCATTTAAACCTTCTTTTCCATGACATGGGAAGAGATGGTACTCCAGGGTCCAAATCTCGGGGGTGAAGGTATGACATGGCTGGAGTTCCCCTGCGATTTAACCATTTAATGCATTGAGAAATGAAAACAACTGGAAAAAGACGAAAATATCCCCCGCCTGCAAAAGCTAACCGATATCCTGCTATGTTCATAAGAGTTACAGGATATTCCTCAATCTTGTTACCTTCTAATGTTAATAAAAGAAACGGCTTACCTGGCATGCCAGGCATGCCTCCATGCGCATGTTTTCCAGGATAGAGAGTTGCATCATATCGAAAACCTTCTTCAGCAATGACATCAAAAGCCCATGTGTTTTCCGTTGTTATGCTAAAGCCAGGTCCCCTGTAGCCCTGAATTTCATTGCCAGTCAAATCCTCCAATATTCTTTTGGCTTTTCTGATATCCTGACGAAATCGATCTCGTCCTAATCTATATATCAATTCATGACCATAACCATGGGACGCAATTTCATGACCAAATGAATCGATTTTCCGGACTAAATTTGGATGTTTTTCTGCTACCCATCCAAGGATAAAAAAAGTACATGATATATTAAAATGTGAGAGTATATCCAAGAAACGGTCAAGACCTATCTCTGCACGGGATGGATAATTATTCCAATCTGAATTGTATGCAGATTTTGGAAGATCAAGGATATGGAACCATTCTTCCAAATCGAAGGTAATAAAATTATACTTTCCGGTTTTTTGTTTCATGCTCAGGGGGATCCAACAGTAACCGTCCTTTTGTTATTCACGGGATAAACTTGACGATTTTAGGTCCCAGAAATTTTGTAACAGACAATGGTAATCGCTGCCAGATCTCAATAGCATATTTATATTTTGGGTTATGAGGGTTAATCTCCGGCATCTCTTCTCCCGACGCCAACCAGTATTGCCAGTAGCATTGCACTGGCTTTGCCCCCCATTGCTTTTTGAATTTATATGTCCCTTCATTCGGCGTTGATCGTCCGAAATCGAAGTTTTTGTATCCCTCATCGCAGGCAAACTTCAAGATGTTCCAGTACAACATCATATTAGGACTAAAACGATTATATTTCCCTAACGACGATGCCCATGGAATCTGAAGCGTATCTTTAAACCCGGCAATAAATCCCGAGGCAATCGGTCTATCGTCAGCGTACACGGTACAAATCCTTATTCTATCGCCAAATTCGAGCAGTATGTTTTTAAACAACTGTTTTGGATATACAGGTGTTCCAAGGTTCCTCATATTGTTGGCAAAAACCTCATAAAAATTATCAACTTCTTCCATTTCTCCGAATTTGACGGTAAATCCTTCCTTCTCCGGACGTCTTATTTGACTACGCAACTTCGATTTGAAACTTTTCCAGAGTTCTTCAGCAGTAGATGGCAGTTCTAATAGCATAAGAACTTTTGAAGTTTTGGTTGACAATCCTAAATTATAATTCTCCATATGTCTCAGCTCGATATGCTCAGCTCCTTCCAATTGAGCAATATTTATAGCGTTTTCCAGTAGGATTTTTCGTGTATCATTGCTGTCTGCAGCTATTCCACCATAATTAAAAAACGGTAAAGAAATGAGAAGCTTACCAAATAATTTACTATTAAAAAATACCAGCGGTAATATTCCCACGATACTATTGCTCTGCAAAGCATATAAGTAGTATGTCTTATGACCAAAGGTTTTTTCAATAACTCGTTTCCAGCCAACGAGATGATACAACGATGCTTCCGAACAGTTTTGTACATATTGATCCCAAAATATTTCCTCGTCAGCAAGGAGTTTAATCTCAGTATCTGTTTTTTTGTTATCCATCATGCCGTTGCACCAGTATTATTGGAGTGAAAACCGAACTTGTATAGAAACTTCAATCAAATGCTATTTTTTTCTTATTAATTTATTACCTAAGACCTTGTTAAAAATAGACAAAATATTTTCAAGATCTTTTTTGGTAATATACGCATGAACCGGCAGCAAAAGCATTCTGTCAACACAATACTCTGCATTGGGACAATAATCATAATGAGGAACCAATGTAAGTAACCCTTGGAAATGAGCCCTATCATACATTGATGATACATTTATTCCTGCAAATCTCAGCATATATAGAAGTTCGTTTCTTGTCTGGGGGTTTTTTATGATAATAGGAAACCGCAAAAAGACAGGATGGCTTCCAGGAAATATTTCTGGAAGTATAATTTCGGGGAATACTGAAAGATGTTTACTTAAGTAAGCAGCGTTTTTTCTTCGAGTTTCTATTATTTCCTTGAATCCTCTAATAAAATATGTTCCTATTGCAGCCTGGAAGGGTATGTAACCCATTGGTTCAAAATCAGCTAAATCCTTAATGCTTTGGAACTTTCGCTCCCAGATCTTTATTAATGGACCAAGATAATGAGATTTCTGCAACACACTGAATACAACTAGTTTGAAAAAATCAAGTGCTTGTATAGCTATAGGTGCAGGTGATAAATCTTTTATCATGGTTGCAATAAGGTCTGCTACCCAATTATGTTTTGTTATAATCACCCCGCCCCTAATTGTGGAGATTACTTTGGAGACACCAAAGCTATAAATACCTGCATGACCTGATGTGCCAACGTGATGGGCATTTACTATCGCACCAAAGGTTTGGGCAGCGTTTTCAATTACTAGAACGCCAAATTTGTCAGCGAGCTGAACTATCTTTGTAATATCTGTAGGGTATCCGAATAAGTGGGTGGGAATTACAGCCAATGTCTGTTCGCTTATGATGTCTTCTAAAGCATCCGGATTTAGGCGGAAACCTTTTAGCTCAATATCACATAGAACCACGTCCAGACCTGTTTTTGTTATAGCCTTTGCAACTGAGGAGCAGGTAAAAGCGGGAATTATGACTTCTTTGCGATTATCATTAATGGATTTAAAGGCTTTTAGAATTAGATATAGGGCAGATCTTCCTGAAGTTATCAGAAAGATGTCATCGTTATTCAGGAATGAAGAAAGAGATTTTTGAAAATTGGCAGCATAGTTATTTGAATGGAGAAGTGCTTTCAGCCCAAGCGTGAGTATCTGTATGTTCATCGGTGTCGCCACTGGAACACCCATTTTCCACATTTTGTTCATACTCATTTTTTACCAAAGATTTAGAAGCTTAAATAAGGCACTTTTTTTGCTGGATATGCAAACTTTGGATTCTGGGACTACAAGTGCGGAAAATAGGAATCCACTTGGAGATGGCCCTTCCATTGATGCGCCTCAAAGGTGTTGAACAATTTTACTCGTAATGGATCTGTTAAAGATCGACCGATTGTCTTTCAGGAAGTAGACAGATATTAAAAGTGGCACAAATGATGGGGTAAGCTTGAAGTCAAGTCATACCCCGTAAGTCTTTTATCTTTTTGGCCGGAACTCCTCCAACCATTGTATACGGAGGAACATCCTTAGTAACGACTGAACCAGCTGCAACTATTGAATTCCTTCCAATGGTTAATCCATTCAAGATAGTGCAACAAGCACCGATCCATACATTTTCTTCTATAACTATTGGTTTTATACCGGTTGCATATTTTGTGTGAGGTGACGGATAAGGATTAATCTGCAGAACAATAGTTACTCGAGGAGAGATAGCAACATTACCTTTTAGGGTAAATTGACTTAAATTGCCATCACCTATATTAGTTATGTAAAGAAAATTCCCAATGTATACCTTTCCTTGGATTTTAGCACCAAGCCTTTTTAATATCTTTACCCTCAAATTATTGCTTGGCGCAATACCAAGCAACAGGTGAAGTATCTTATTTATTCTAATTCCCATTCAAATCAATATTAATACCGGTGAGAGTACATTGCTTGAAAACTTAATATAGTGTGTACATATCAGGAAAATCTTTCGATTAATTCTTTAGTTTCTTCTATATGCTTCCTGCTGGATGCACCGAAAACAATCGACTGTATTGCCGGCTGCCGGCAGACATATTCAACGGCTTCTCTTGGTTTAATTGCACCTGAGGCAAGAATGGACATGGCAACCGGACGAAAAGTTTTTTCCTGAATGGTTTTTTCATAACTAGCCGTATCCGGATTCATAAAGTACCCAGCCTTATTTATGGAAGAACAGATAATGGGATTTTCAATCCCACAGTCTAACAAAAAGCCCGTTAGCTGTGGCAGGTTCACTGTGATAAAGCCCGGCTCAACCCCGTACTTTTCTTTGATGTATGTGACATACCCCACAAAGACGTCTTTCACCCTAAACCCAAGCAGAAGGTCTGTAATAATATTCTGCAAGAAGATGACTTTGATATCCAATTCATGGAAAACCTTCATTTCAATATCAATAAGAATTTGCATCACCTTAAGCATATCCCTCTCAAATAAAGAGAACCCGGCCTTGGTAATAAGACTTGCAATATCTCCAGCGGTGCTATCTGAAACAATCACATCCTTCAGGGTTGCAAAAATACCTTTTTCTGCAACAAGATTAGCATACTTATATGGATATGGAATAGAAGGATAGAGCCTCAAATCTGGGTATCGGGAGATATTATCACGGAGGTAGTCACAGATTTCTTTGGCTCTCTCATTGGAATTTAACATAAATGCTCTGATCCCACAGTCATATGCCATTTCGATTACATCTGTAATTGCCCTCAGATCCTTGAACTTTTCGGCAAGAGCCTGGGCTTTCTCTTCGGACATATGATTAATCCCAAAAAACTGATTGTCACCAAAAATAACCCGATCAAGCATCATTTCTTCTCCTATTGTTGGCCACAAAATTCACAAAATTCACAAAAGATTTTTTAGAATGTCTGAAACGTAGACAAAATAACAGGATGGACGGGATTTCTATTATCCTGAACATCCTTGATTTAAATCTTTGACTTTTCTTTTTACCTCAAGCTTCTTTTCCCCAAAGTTCAGCACTAATCCAACCGGCTTTCCAGTTGCGACCAGGTAGTTCACCAATTGCATTTCATGGGCTTTTATAATCCGTCTTACCGATTTCAATTACAGTATGATGGTATCTTCAACTACAATATCTGCGATAAACTCTCCGACTATCTCACCATCATACCGGACCGTAATATAGACTTTCAGATAATTAATTTCAAAAGCCAGAAGGAGGAAGGCGTATTATAGCATATTCCACATGACTTAATATTAGTAGTTGGTCAACGAAGACGCTCTTGCTGTCGACTTATTATTGTTATATCGCCAAGTTATAGCTTGACGGTCTTTGTTTTGTCATTGCTAAATACAGGGATACGTGGTCTTCGTTATGGCCGTTATGCTTCCATAATGGCCATTTTATGTGTAGGTGGTTAGAAAAAAGTATCAGGTCATATGAAATATGCTATAGTTATACGTCGACGACTGATAACACAGTGAAATTATTTATCTGAAAGTCTATAGCTTGCTGAGATTCCGCCCTGAGTCCCGCCTTACGCAGTTCGATCAGCAGGCACTTCTCATAAACTGATTCCAGAAACCCAAATCCCATTTTGTTGTACACATGATAGGCACAGCCAATGATTTTCTTTGTGTTGCATTTCTTTTCCCTTCTTCAGGTTGTGATATTCATTCTGATTTACACGATGTTAATTAACCTATACCGTCCATCCTGTTATCCTGTCAAATATTCTTCCTACGGCGGACCTTTACCTCCCAATCAATTTTAGAAGTTTCTCCCATATGGATAGTTGTTTTGTGCGATTTGGCAGAATCGGCGAAGACTCCACTGCAACCTCATCTGCTGCCAGCGATATAGCCGCATCTCTTATAATTTCCTCCATGATAATATCGGTCTTCAACGCCTCGGCAAAACTTGAAATATTGTCAGTTCGCTTTTGCTCAATACAACCGACAAAATAATCCAACTGCCGGGTAAACTCATTGCCTCTGACATCAAAACGAACGCTATCAGCAAAATCTGTAACATAGCGAGTATTCCAGCCTTGCTTAAAACCTTTTGATTCATCAGGTTCCTTTAGGAAAATCTTAAATGCATGCAAGTCCGCTATAATTTTGCCTTTTTTCCCAAATATCTCAATCCTATTGGTTGGCTTGCGGTATGATTCATCACTCCAATTTACCATGAGTGTCCCGCTGTATCCTTTATCATAGATAAAATTTGAAAAAACTATATCTTCAACGCCAGAAGAATAGACCTGTTGAAGTACGCTGCCGGCAACTTTATCAGGTTCTCCAACTAAGTAAACCACCAGATCTATTGCATGAGATGCGAACTCGTACATGCAACCGCCACCAGTTTCTGTTTTTCCTCTCCAGCTAGTCCCACTGTTCTTTAAGACAATACAGCCATACATTTCAGACCTGAAGTTCTTTATTTCACCGATCAAATCAGCGTCAAGAAGCCTCTTAACCTGCAAAAAAACGTCATGGAACCGACTAACATACCCGACCTGGTTCACCAATTCTTTACCTTCCAGGTGCTTTATCGTTTCTTTTCCTGATGTCAAATTGAGAGTAAAAGGTTTTTCAACAAACGTATGAATATTGTGGTTAATTGCCACTTCAGCAATCTCGACATGAGAGGGACTAGGGGTGGAAATAACGACAAAATCAATTTCGCATTCCTCCAGCATTTTCTCATAATCAGTGAATGTCAAAACATCTAGATATTTATTCAATAGCTTCAACATAAGTTTTGACTGATCGCACACAGCTACAATTTTCACCGAAGGATGATAGTTCAATATTGAATAATGGGTGATTCCCATCCTTCCCATACCTATAAAACCTGCTTTAAGCATAAAACATGCCCTCCCACATCCATTCTATCAGGATTTTTCCCTGGCAAAATATTTTTCTCATAATTCCTTTGTCTTATCGCTTTTATAAGATAGCATTGGGCTTATTTTGCCTTTTTTGACGTAAAGCATCTATTATCATAAGAAGAAAAATCGAAAGATCATAAAGTAGCCTTTTCAGCAATCTAGGCTCGAGAGCAGTGCGGTATATTCCTTCCAGCCCGATTTTCCGGAGAAGTTTGGGGGCCCTTTTGATAGTTCCTGAATGGAAATCAAAAGCTGCGCCTACCCCGATCATCCAAGGTACTTTAATTTCACCTAAATGCTTCGCTATCCACCTTTCCTGTTTGAGTAAGCCCAACCCTACCCATAGAATATCGGGTTTGGCTCTGTTTATCAGATCGATTATCTTTTTATCCTCATCAGGAGTTAGTTCCCGAAAGGGTGGTGAATACACACCCATTATAATCAAACCTGGATATTTATCCGTAAGCTGTGAACTTAAGAGTTCAGGGATCCCTTCTTTTCCGCCGTAAAAGAAATGCCTCCACTTTTTATCCACACCGTACTCACAGCAATTCAGCATTAAATCCGGACCATACAGACGCGGGATCCTGTAACCAAGCAATTTGCCCCCTATAACAACACCGACTCCGTCGCAGCATGAAAAATCTGCATTGTTGATATAGTTAAAATGGGAGGGTATTCTTGTTGCATGGTATATGGATTCAGTGTTTGTAATACTGATATAACCGCCGAATACACGGTTTCTTATGGTATCCTCCATTTTTCTCAAAATATGAGAAAAGCTGGTGCATGTAACAGATACATTCAAGACTTTGACGGTCCTTGAGCTTGTCGGTGGTTCCTTTTGCATATGTCAGATGTCAAACTGGTCTTGGCCGATGGGTGATCAAGGTTGATAGTTTTCTGATCCTGAAGGCCCATTGCCTATCCTTCTTTGAAAATATCCGCACACTGTTATCAATGGATAATGAAGCCTATTATAAAAACACATTTAACATACATTTTCCAATTCTTCCGCAATACTTTCTCTCGGTTGAGGTTATCGATGGAAAGAAATGGCGGAAAAACCTCATCGTCCGTGAGTTAAATACTATCACTTTCCCCGAACAATCCAGATTCCTTAACGAAGACAATATCTACCTGTGCCAGCGCGTTATCTTCTGAACGATAGCGCCCACCGAAGATATCATAAGGTACGAACTTTGCGGTCTTCATGTACTCTATCACTTGAGCAAACTCCGGCGCATCTTTAAGATTGGACAACAGGGAAACCTCCAGAATAACTACCTTTGTATCTTTTAGTAGGTTGTGGGCACCATCCAGAGCTTGAAGTTCAGCTCCTTCGGCATCAATTTTAATAAGGAACGGTCCTATTAGTTTCCTATCAGCATATATCTCATCTAAGGTAACAACTGGAACTCTCCTTTGTAGACCGTCCGCCGTTTTTCCCGCTTTCTCGTTGAATACCGATGAGCCTTCAATGTCAGGCTTTACATTTATGGTTATGTGGCCTGTGCGTGGGCCCACAGTTGCCCTGATATACTCAGCATCATAAGCATTCAGGATCCTGTTTATATAAGGATCAAATTCTTCCAGTGGCTCTATAAGTATATACTTGGCATTCTTAAATATATATAGGTCCGGAGTCCCATACGCTACGCCAACATCTATAACTGTCCGTGGAATAAATCCGCGATCTAAGATATGGTAAAGTGCTTGGGCCATTGTTGTTCTCCTGTCTCTAATTTTGGACACCTCTATCCCAAACATCCTAAAAGATCTCTTTACAGCATTCCTAAATGACAATAATTGTTTCATAGGTTCCTACCTCCTATTGGGTGGTAAGTAGAGCTTTGCGACGTACTTTTGGCAAAGAACACGTACATGCTTTTGTCCAGTGCTTCTTTTAATAACATTTATTATGAAATGGGTCCCAGTTCAAGGAGAACCGCTCAGTAACATTGAATTCATATTTTTTGCCGATCCGGCCTCAAAAATTTCGTCGGAAGGTATCAAGGTACTATAGAAAGCAAAAACAGATACTTTCGTTTTTTGTTCATGAGCTTATAGCATTTATCAATGTCCCCAAATATATTCCTTCTCTCATGATAAATTCTTTTGGCATCTGTTTCTCTGACCAGATAAGCATTTTATTGTAATAGCAACCTTGGCTAAAAATTCACTCTGCTTGATTGTTTGTTTGTCCTGAATGGCTTTTTATAACTTGAATAAAACAAGACTCTAATTTTCTTGTTAGTAGGCTCCAATCGTAATATTTCTCGGCAGCCTTTCTTGCGTTCCGCCCAACCCTCAAAGACAAATCTTCATCTGTCAAAATATTGATGGTTTTTACAGCAAAATCCTCGGGATCGTCAGAGGCCAACAAACCGATGTTATGCTCTTTGAAAAGTTCAACAATGTCTCCAGTACTATTTGAAACAGTCGGTCGTCCCGCAGCCATGTAGTCACCTATCTTGTTCGGCCACCTTCCTTTATTGAGGGTTTTATTAGCAAAGGGGAACATGAAAACATCAACCGCTGGTAATAATTCCGCATATTGTTCATAAGGTAAAAAGCCGAATTCAATGACTCGTTCAGGGTCATATAGGCGAGCCTTTAGTTGCTCATCTAACATAGCGCCAGTCGTAATTAACAAAACATCTCTTTTAGCTCGTTGAATGACATAAATTGCCTTCATAAGAAGTGAAACGTCATAATGAGTTCCTGCAGTATAACCTATTATCTTTTTGTCTAACGGTAATCCGAAAGTTCTTCTGACTTCCTCTTTTGGTCGAGGCAAAATCTTGTCAATGTCGGCACCGCCAGGAATGTAAATGATCCGTGACTCTGGTACACCCAGATGTATAGCTCTTTCCCCTAGCCAGCGAGAAATTACAATCAATTTCTCCGCAATCTTCTTACTCTTTCTCTCAGTGAAGTTCTCATAAGGTCCGATTAATTTCTGGAGCCATGTCGGCCTGAGGCTCAATGACCCACCCTCGCCATGAAGGTCGGTCCACTCTGATATTAGAGGAATTCGAAGGAAATACTTAGTTAGTAAGGCAGGATATAATACTACAGGTCTGTGGTCGAAACTCTCCACAATGTCAAATCGACTATTCAAAAGAAAGACACATCTCAGTATCGTATCTACTGGTCCTAATCCACCATTTCTGAACCGTTCACCAATTGGATCAGGCATGCATATGACCTGAACTCCCTCAATTTGCTCCTTCTGCGGAGTCGAGATGCGATTGGGGGCCGAAGTCAGGATAACAACGGAATGCCCGAAACGTACCAAGTGCTTAGCAAAGTTAAAGCACCGTATATAGGTTCCTTTGCCTTTGACATTATGATTAAGAAATAATATTTTCATAGAGATAGAGAACTAAAAATTATATCGCTCAGCAGGTACTACAGCAATAATTCAGCTTAAGTTTAATCGGAATTATGATCTTAGGTGAAACATGTTTTCATAAAACATATGTTTTGCTATTCTAAAAATTTGCACTTTTGCTTTATTAAATGTAAACAGTTTGTTCAATTTCTTAAACTCATTAATATCATTTTCAGTAGTGTGTTCATATTCTCGCTGATACTTTGTAAACATAGATTGCTTTACATAATCATAAAGCTGGTAATCTATTTCATTATATTGGTAAAGGTTTTCCAGCGCTTCACTATTTTTGCGATCTTCTAAGATTTCATTTCTGCTCCTTTTTGAAGACCTTTTTGTCTCATATCTAACTTCAATATTATTTCCAAGCATTCTTTTAAGTATTAATAGAGACTTATCAAATAGTTCGGTAATTCCAGCAAAAAAGTATCCGTTATCCAGTATCGATTTCGCATGATCAATATTGCAGTCACTGGCGATAAATCTTGTCTGGAAATTACTCAGGATCGGACCCGCATAATTTTCAGCCACCCATTCCCGAAAAATTATATTTGGGTTTTCATATCTTTGTATATGAAAAAAAAGTGATATGATTCTTGAAATTGGCTCTCTAAGAAAAACAATAAACTTAACATGTGGAAACAATAATTTCATGTCATCTGTATAGCGAAGCCAATGACCTGACAGGCTCATAATTTGTTTTATAATAAAAGAATTAAAGGGAAAATTAGTTGGTTTAATAATTATCTTTTTAGATCCCGGAAAATCAATGTGGCGCCAAGAATAGTTGTTTATTAAAATATGGCGAAAAGTAGTTCCCCCTGTTTTAGGAATGTGGGTTAAACAGATCATTTTATTTCCGGCTCCAGACTGAATTTAACGTCAAATAATATACTGTCTTTGCATTAATTGATGTTGATAATATTGATAACAAATTGTTGCATATCTTGTTTAATATCTTTTTTCTTGGTGCTCTAATATCTTTTGCATTTGGTTTAGAAGTAATCGACCATTCTTGTGGTAGTTAAAGTTCTTCAGCATATTCTGTCGTGCATTTTTAGCAACATCAGTTGCTATTTCAGGATTAGCGATGACGAACCTTAGCCGTTCAGCCAGATCTGCTGCTGATTGAGGAGTTACAAGAAAGCCAGTCTTTTTGTTCTCGATGAGTTCGGGGATACCTCCCACAGCGGAGGCTACAACAGGGCGCTCACAGGCACAAGCTTCCATGACCACATTCGGAAGCCCCTCCATCCAGGATGGAAGAACAAAAGCATCAGCCGCATTCATGTAACCAGGAATCTCTTCGTGGCCAACGCCTCCTATTAATTTAACTTTCCTTTTAATTCCAAGACGATGGATATGTTTTTTAAAATTACCCTGTTCAATTAAAGAACCTACTAATAGCAATTTAATTGAACGATTGCAATTTAAGAGCGTAGCAAAAGCTTCCAATAACTCGTATACGCCTTTTGGCCTTGTCAAACGGGAGACAAAAAGGATTACGAAGTCATCGTAAACATACCCTAAACGATTACGAAAATCAGTGCGAATCTCAGAAGACGGATGGAACTTCTGTGTATCCACCCCTGAATAATAAGTGAAAGTATTGGCTTTTCCTTCCGTCATGGCTTTTACTTTTTTATTAAGGTCATTAGAAACACATATGACGAATTCACTTCCCAAGAAGATTTCACGGTGGTACTTGAAATAGATGCTATCCGGTTTGTTATAGTAAAGGTTAGTATGATCACCGATGGCACTTGCAATGTAAGGGATTCTCATCTCCTTTGCTATCCAGGACATGGCTAAAGATAAATCTCCCCACGTGGCAAGGTAAACGAGGTCAAAAGGGAATTGCTTGTGGATTTTCTCAATTACAGGTTTCATCTTTTTGCAGGTTAGTCTTGGAGCCGATTTTGAGTAATCGAGTGGAAGTCTGAGATGTATCCCCTGTCGATAAACAGGAATTCCCTGCCAGTCATATTCATAGACACGAGGATGCCTGTAGAACTCATATACCCTGGAAAAAGACTTAAGGTAAGACCCAAAGGTCAAGTGATCTCGTTTATAAACCCTGATATTCAAGCCTTCTGCTTTTAGTTGCTCAGCCCAGTTGGCTACAAACGTGCCCTCACTCTTGGATGAGTAATACGGATAAGCACAGGTAACAATTAAAACTTTGATCGCATTCTGTGGAATGGCTCTGACCAATTCTTTATCCCTTTCTGTAGTTGATAAACATGCATAGCAATATAAGGGTAATGAAAAAGAAATCCAAAATACACCGAGAGCAAGAATAGTTTTAAGTTGACCTCGTGAACGGTTACGATTTGATTATTTTTTTCCACAATTAACGGTGACATAGCCTTGTAATTCGAGCGCCATTGGAGAAAAGATGAATGATCTTGTTGTATCTGAGCGTCAAAAGCATAATGGCATGAGCTGGTCAAAAGGTAGTTCTGTAGCCTTGGCAACAATTACATTTCTGAAAAGAAACAAAGATTCAATAACCATGCCTACAGGACATGGAATTGCATTAACCCCCTATAAGGGGGCTTAGGTGCGCGATTCTCTGGCAAGTCGAAGTAATAAACCTAATGTATTATTGAGTGCATTAAACAAGTTGTCTTATGAAGCTTCACATATTTTCTGTTGTTAAACCGCAAAAGTGGATAAACACAGTTATTACTCTTTATTCGTGAATAGGTAGCTAAACTAAGGTTGCAGCATTAAAGTAATTCATAGGCACAGCCTAAGCACTCCACGCCCACAGGACGTGGTTATCTAAGTTTTAATATAAACGGTGGATTGAGGAGAAAGAAATTGATTTCAAATTGGCGGCATAAATCTGAAAATTCCTAACCGCACAGCTCGCAAAATTGTGTAAAGGCTTATGTTGCTTTCCTAACGTTTCTTATTATGGCAAATCACATTTGAGTTTTAAAAAAACTTTCAGATCTTCCTGATAATGCTTTCAGTGTAATGTATTGATGTTTATTTGAAGATTTGCGTCTCGGATACAAACTTCTGGATTAGGAGAGAAAGGGGTGCAATATTTTTTCGCATATCATAATTTCTCTCGAAGGTCTCTCTGACCTCGTGAGAAAGCCTATCCCTCAATTTCTTATCATCGGCCAACTGGAGGATACGTTCTGCCAACGCCTTATGGCCCTCGACCGGAAACAGGAAACCATTTTGCTCATTTTCAATATAATGCCTAAGACCTGGCACATCCGAGGCAATGATCGGCAGGCCACAGGCCATAGCCTCTATCATGGCAATAGAGAGCCCCTCGTAACGTGATGGCAGAACGAATAAATCAGAAGCTTTCATGAGCCCCATAACATCATGCCTGATCCCCAAAAGCCTGACGTAACGTCCGACTCCTAAGTTCAGAATCAAGTCCTCCAATCGCAATCGTTCCTCGCCATCACCAACTATCAGCACCAGCAAATCCTCCAGTCCTCGCTTCACGAGTTCAGCCACTGCCCTTACCAGCACCTCTAAAGCCTTCTGATAAGTTAGCCTTCCTACAGCAATAAGTTTAAGCGTGTCTGGCCTTGCGTGGAATTCCCGCTTTAAATCTGCCGGCTCTATAAATGAATTTCCAAAAATAATTCCATTTTTCACCACAACAATTTTATAATCCGACAAGCCGTACATTTCTTGGATAATTTCCTTTACCTCTTGAGACACAGCTACAACTTGGTCAGCTATCCTGTACACAACCGCATCTACGGCCTTAATTAAATGAACCCTGGGATCAAAATTACTTCTTCTGTCTAAAAACTTTGTGTTGTGTACCGTAGGAAACGTTGGGACTTGTGCTAACTTACCTACAGCTACGCCTAATTGGTTAGCATGGCCAAGATGCGATTGAATAATCTGTATGCGGTGTTTCCTGATAAATCTTAGCAGGTCTTTTACAAGAGCCAGATGACTTACTCCAAAGTTGATAGGCCTCTTGATGCTGGCCCGGCGAGGACCCATGCGCACCGGGACATGTAAGTTCTCTATTTTTTTTCTGATTGGGCCATCACGACCGAAACAATAAACGTAATGTTGGTAAAACTCCGTACCCAAAGCCCTGGTGTAATGGAGGAGCATCATCTCGGCACCTCCCATGCCTAAAGTCTCCACCAAATGCAATAGATTTACTTTTTTGTCATATTCTTTCACCAAATAATCCGTCGAAAAGAAGTCTATTAGATTTATGAATATCCTCAGAAAAATGATCAATCAATACTATGTCTGCAATAAAAACTCACTACCGAATAATTCAAGGGATAAAACTTAAAAACATGATTAATACATTAGAAAGAAAGAGCATAAAGAGTTCAATATGAACCACTCATATCAAGCCCATTCTTAAATCTTAGCATTTTAATCATAGAGCCGAAAAAAAAATTGCGATATAATTTACCAATAAACTCATTTTTGATTTGAAATGCAATTTTACCCTTTTTGTTCAGCATAAGCGACTCATGAGAGATTGAGAGTGCCTTTTTTTCTTTTTTGAAAAGTTCATCTTTTACGAAATGGTATAGTTCAATATCTAGAAGGTTGTTTTCTATAATTTTATCTCTATATTTCATTCGGTTGTCATTTATAAAACGTTTGATTTCTGTGTTCTTAGCAACATTTTTCCGACTATAAACACACTCTAAATTAATAGGTGATATTTTCGCTTTTAGTACAATTAGAAAAGCATCAAATTCTTCAACAGTTCCGGCTAAAAAAATATTTTTTCTTAGAATACATTTCGCTTTCTCAAGGTTGGGACCCCCGGCAATTTTCATGGTTTGGAAATTGCACATAGATTCCAGTTCAAGAAATTCCTCAAATCGGATATTTTTTTTCATCCTTTTTACCCAATATTGGTAATGAGATATATATCGTTCCTCTGGGTTTCGCATTAGAGTAATATACCTGACCTTAGGAATAGTGATCTCCAAGTCACTGAAAGGTTTGATGCTATGTCCTGAGATAGCTTCAACAAAGGGGTTAATCCGAAGGATTGTTCTCATGGCATCTGCAGTAAATATACCTTGGTGCTCTTTCTTCAAAGGTGTGACCCTACAATGTTTATAAGTATAGTTATTTTCCAGAATCCGAGTAAGAGTTTGCCCCGCGGCTTTTTCTATGTGAATGAAAGCAAGTATTTTTTTATTTTTGATTCTCATCGTGAAGATTTAATAATAAGGTTAGTATCTCGACTCAAATGATATCATACCAGCGGGAAGAAACTAATGTTCCAAGCTTAACTATTCAGGTAGTTGGGTTATTAAACCGTCATATATTGTGTGAAAGCTTTGAATTATGTCAGAATTTGCTGAGCCCTCTTCGCGAATAACGTTTTTTCGAAAATTGTCACCTGGTTTCCTTCTCATTTTGCTTTTCAGTAGGTTCTTTTGCTTTTTATTCCTTTACTAGAGCCATTTTTGGGGCTAATTATGTACTCAATATGCCCTTTTCAAATTTCTGGGCATACTTCTCCCTTTATTCAAGTGGTTGGTACTATTTTTATTCTTAATCGTCCAATCAGATTCCAGATCTCTACTGAACTTCAATGGCTTACCCCTCTTCTCTATTTTGCCTTCAGATGTATACCGTTTCTTTTTTAGTTCTTTCATATCTTCATTGCCCAGAGGCCTATTCGCTGACTTTACCAACCTTGCATCTAAGACTATTCCCTCGTTAATGCTCAATCCTGACTTTTCGAATTGCTGTAGCACCTCGTTATTCAACTTAATCATCGCCTCTGTCTATAGTAACAGTCGTAATATTCATTGCGTGATAATCCGCTTAATTAGTCTTTTATTTCAAGATGTTAAGGTCTGTAGGTGGCTCGAGAGGAGTCTGGTCTGTAGGTGGCTCGAGAGGAGTCCCACTACCGCGAACAATAGCACCGATAGTCCAATTGGACTCAACGGGCTGAGATGTTCTTTGTATAGTGAATGTATTGAAATCAGTGCCAGTGGTTAAAAACATATTTTCATAACCCACTCCAAGTATTTTTCCAGCATTAATAAGGACGGAATCTGCCGATGGGTAAAGATGCGTGTTAAAATCAATGTCTTTGTAATAAGTTGCACCACTCTGACCATCCCAATCTATTGCTGGTTCTCCAGGCAACTTAGGATCAGCAATAACGTAATTGGTCGTCCATCCATCATCTACTGTCGGAGAGCCTCCAGTTGTCCAAAAGTGATTATTTTCTATTGTCCAGTTGGCGCGAGGGAAAGTTATACCTTTTGCTGTATGCACTTTGTCTACTCGGTCATATAAGATAGATGAGTTATTATAGATATATCCATTAGTTACTTCTTCAGGATTGTCTAAATAATAATTATAAGCATTATCAATACACAGATTATTAAAAACCTTAATAGATTTATCTCCATCCATATCATAGACCCTAATTCCGAAACCTCGGTTTATAACAATATTGCCATATATTTCAATATCTGCTTCCGCATTAGAGCCTACCCCATATGTTTCATCGAAGTGAACAATCCCAGAACCATTTTCTCCACCAATTTTGTATGTTGCGCTGTTGCTACCAATTACTATATTATATCGTACTATAATGTCGTGTCCATCATAATCGAATGGAGCAACATGGATTGCATACGACCATGTATCCCCTACAACATTATATTCAACAATACTACCAGGCCCTATAATACCTTCTCCATATACATCATATATAAGATTATGCCGAATAACATGGCCTATTGCCCCTGGTCCTGAAATACTTTTACCTAATCCTATAGCTCCTCCCCAACCAGGTCTTTTTGAATATCTATACAATTGCTGAGCAGTATGAATCGTATTATTAGCGATAGTAATGTTTTCTATGTTATAAGCTTGAGATTGATTAATTCCAGACGCCCCAAGGCTATATAGAGTGCAGTATTGTAAAATAAAATCATCGGCATTATTAAGATAAATAGCATTTCCATAGCATTGTTTTATCATAAAGTTCTTTACGCTACAGTTATTTCTCTTAAACTCAAATATTCGATTCCATTGATAAGGGCCAGTAGTAGCATTATGTACTGGAACTCTCTTAAAATCAGTCACTTGTCCATCGAATATAGGATTTGAACCTGATCCATACGCATCTATGTTTACCGCAGGATCATCACTTCCAATCAATAAACCATAGATTTTTACTTTTGCCACCGCCGCTGTATCATCAGCCCATGTATCGCCACGATCAAAATAGAGATTAACAGTGTCCGCAGATGTGACAGCATCTATTTCCCTTTGAGCTTTATTGAGTGTCTTCCAAGGATTGCCTATTGACCCATCTCCGGTGCTGTCATTACCAACGGCATTTCCAGCAGCGTCATCTGAAAAGTACCAATTATATGTCGCTGCATTCGCCAGCAAGGGAAACGAATACAATATCGTGAGCGTTAAAAGCGTCAGAATTCTGAGTCTCATATTTAAATCTCCTTTTTTATTCTATAAAATATTTATCATAGATTAATCGATCTTTATTGTCAAGAACTTATAAGGCAGAAAAAGTGCGACCTCAGCGCCTCCCATTCCTAACCCATGTGCCAAGTGTAAGACACGTATTCAAAACCACTTTTTCTTTCGTGATTCATTCTCTAATCCTTATGATTCTTCTTCAGGAAATGCCTTCATCATTAATCCACACAGCTAATTGACTTGTTTTCGGAAGAAGTTGAGGAAACCTTATTTTATAAAAACACCGATTTCTCTTAATTTACCTGTCGCATAAGAATTGGCGAGCTTCAAGTATTCTCTGAAATTTCCTACTCGTAATATATTCTCCTTTTCCCTTTCACGATGCAAACCACTTTCCCAGAAAAGGTATTTCCTTGTCAGTCTGCCAAGCTTATCAGCTACTTCGTGATGCGTTAGAACTTTCATCTTAACAATGTGATACATTACTGTAAAGGCCAATACGATGTCATAAGCTTTATCCGTCGTTAGATGCTCTAAACCCACTTGTTCGAACCTGGAGTTTAGCCCGTACGCCTTATTGAGCGCCAACGCAATCTCGATATGATGAAGATCTGGCTCAATCCCAAAGGTTTGCAGCCCCTGGCGCTCAAGATGATGACAAAAGTAGCCTAATTTGGAACCAATATCCAGTAATGTAGAGCACCCTTTTAAATCTCCACCAAGCCATCTCCTGACTATATCGAGTCGCCGTTTGCAATTGCGCACAACGTTTATCCCATAATATCCTGGAATATCAATAGGCTGGTAAAACTTCCCGTTGTTTTTTATGCGACCTTCAACCAATTTTACTATCTCTGGAGTTCGTCTTTTGACGAATCCCTTGTATATATCGGGCGGACACTCCACCTTCAAATAATCAATTCTACAGAAGTCCGCTAAAACAACCCGATGATGACCATCATAAAGATTGAAATGATCTCGTTCAAAGCGCTCTACCTGACTTGGGTGACGATTCAGTGCTTTCCTTGGACCTTTTTTTATTGCCCATCCGATAAACTTTCGCCTACGTTCTAAAAACTCCTCTCCTGGGAACGGCGGGACGAGATTCCTGCTGGTATAAGAATATTCCCAACGATCCACATATTCGTCGACACTTCCTTTTGTGGGGTCAATACAAAATTGAATAAAGTCGTGATGTTCCTTAAAATTAACTATAGGAATATCCTCTCGCTTCTGTTTAAAGTTAAGCCATGCTTCGGTTACAGACTCAACTTCGTCTATATTTGAGATCTGACTGTACAGAAGGCTGGTAGGTACTTCCAACATTCTTCCACCTCGTCTTAGACGAATGAATAGATATATTACAGGATATGTTACAGGGTATACTTCGTACTTAATTCTTTTAGCTATTTTCCTTATCAGAAGCTTGTTCACTTCGATGAATTCTTTCAATCGCAAATTATATAGCCCACTTAACTCAAAGAGAACGATTCTAACAAAGTTTCGTAAAATTCTTCTCTTATGAGTTATTGCATCCCTGAATAAATGCCGCAGTTCAAATTCGAATTTATTTTGATCGCCTGTTTTGTATCCCGACATGATTGATTTTTATCAGTTAAGGTTTGCGAAAAAAATAGGTTGAAATTTTGAGCATGCTGAAATAAGTACCACAGTTTCAATCATTTCCAAATTTGTCATACTTTAGAATTATAGCTGTGTAAATCCAGAAAATGTATCGCGGTTGGCTTTCATTTAAAGCGAGCAAGGAGAAGTGATAACCGCAGAATCCTGCAATATAGCTTACATATAATCGTTTATCCCATACACGTGATGTTTCTTTAAGATGCTTCCACACATGTTGAAATATTTTTTTCAATATCATGACAAAAAAGATTAGCCCAAAAATACCGTATTCGACCAAATACGAGAGATACGCATTATGCGCAACGCCATGAATTCCAAATTTCTTTTCCACTAACGGAAGGAAAGAATTCTGGCCGTGACCATATATCGGGCTTTCAAAAAAAAGTTGTATTCCCTTACGCAAAAACAGTGTACGACCAGCGGTGTATTTGTCTAAGCCTTCGCCTTCTTCTAAACGGCTCGTATCCAGTTTATCTAATAGAATGCTTTTAGGCTCTGATGGTGCTAACACAAATGAAATTGACCCAATTATCAATACCGTGACAATTACGGCTATGATGGTCGGTAACCGGATCATTCTTTGCCGATATAGAATATATAAGTAGGCTGCCATAGCAACCAAAAGAGAGAATAATCCACCACGGGAGCCGGTAGTAACTAAAGCGACAAAAGTCAAAGCAAGCAAAACAGCGCTGGCAGCTCTAAGAATGAATGTTTTTTGGAAAAAAAGATATGTCAATACGAGCGGGATGAACATCACCAGGTATGAAGCAAAGCTGTTCGCTCCGCTGAAGGCGGATGCTCGTCCTACGAAATGTTTACTGAAGTTACCAATTTTGATAATGCCAAGCGAAATTAGTGGCGTAGTCAACGCAGCTACAGTTAATAAAATAATCAAGCCAAAAACAGTTCTTTTAGCGGTCTTTTCATCATCAACTATGTTGAACAGGATAAAAAAGAGAATAAGAGGGTTAGCCCACCTCTTAAGAGACACGAGTTCTGTCCGCATGTTTATGTCGGGGATTTCGCCGAGAAATATTTTAATGACGGTAGAGAACAACACGACAAAGCTTAGCAAAATTATATATTTGTTCACACTGTTTGATTCAAACAACCTCTTTTTGGTCATTATTGTATAACACCAGGCAAGCAATAAGAGGTATATACATAAATTGAATAGACTTAAACCCTGTATTCCGGTCAGGCTGAACCCCAAAGAAAGTTCTGCCCAAAATGTAAATAGAAAAAGGTAGATTAGGATGATCTTCATTTGTCTTATATTCTCAGAGGTTAGGACCTGAATGATCTCAGTCTCATAGTGCCACTGTTTTCCTTTTTGCTGATTGGTTAATGTTGAATTGGCTTCCACATTTTGGTGCGTGGCGGTTATCGGTTATCGGTGCCTATGAGCAGCAAACATGGAGTCATATAGTTCCTGAACGGACGTTACTTGACGTTGTACAGTAAATTTATTAGCGACACACTGGCGAGCAGCTAAACCCATTTGCTTTGCCCTGTCCTTATCGGAAATGATTTGGAGGATTGCCTTGGCCATAGCCTTTGAGTCTTTACACGAAACAAGCAAGCCATTTACACCATCTTCAATGATATCCAGAACTCCCCCTGCCCTTGTAGCCACTACCGGTTTACCAGCCGCCATTCCTTCTATGACCACCAGACCAAAAGGCTCGGGAATGGAGGAAGCATGCACAACTACGTCCAGAGCAGTTATAACACGCGGTACATCACTGCGAAATCCGGCGAAAAAAATTTTGTCTTCTATATTTAAGGATTTAACCAGCAATTGCAACTTTTTGAAATACTGCCGGTTATTGCCAAACGAATCTTCTGTAACATCTCCAATAATTACGCCTTTAAGACCTGAAATCTGTTTTGTGACCTCGGCAATTGCCTCCAAGAAATACTCGTGTCCCTTCCACCACGAAATTCGGCCAAGGAGGCCTACCAAAATCTCGTCCGAGGTACTACACAATTCGCTACGAATAAGGGTAGTATTATATGTCCTTGTAAACTCCTTCATGTCTATGCCATTATGAATAATTATCCCTTTTGCTTTTGGTTTTCCTTGAGCAATATGGTGTTCGGCCAAGTCTCTTGATATATAGATGAAGGAGTCCACAAATTTGGCAAAAGTTTTGTCAAAATGCGTCAACTCAGGATACCCATGATTGTGAGAAATACAAGGCACCCCGGTGAGCCGTGCAGCAAGAATTTCAGCTTTGCCATGAGTTAACTCGTTATGAGTATGGACCAACTCAATTCTGTTTTCCCGCATGACGTGCACGAATGATCTGATTCTGGGCGCTTGCTGCAACATAAATTTATAAACACTTTTCATAGAAAAGTAGATTTGACTGGCTCTTTCCCCAAAACGAGCCTTAAGATGGGCGCCTATATCTTTGTTTCTTCCAGGTTTGGGTTTGTCAGAAACATGTTCATCTGTTAGTTTCGTTAAGTCAATGGTTTTAATGTCTGATTCGGAAAGCTTTTCTCTGATATGCGATTGCTTATGTGTGTCAAAAAATACAATTGGTTCATACCGATTTCTATCCAGTCCTCTTGCCAGGCGGTCAACAACTACTGCCACTCCTCCTTCGGCGGCTCGTGTTACGTATAAAATCCTACGTGGCTTCATGATCTGGCTGATAAATTAGTTTGTGGTTTGACCGAAAATGTCATGTTGTGCAAAGTATCATGCTTGGCGTATAGTGCCGCCAACTGGGGGCCCAGTTTGTCCCAATCAAACTGATGAGAATAGTCAAAAATCTTAGATTCAGACCAGGATCGGGTTCTAGCCTCCCGCAATGCAGAGACCAGGCCATTCGGCTGAGATGTATCATACAGGATTCCTGTCTCTGGGGTTATGACCTCGGGGAACGAGGTGATAGCGGGAGCAATGATAGGCCGCCCAAACGACAATGCCAGTGCAGCAGCGCCGGACGTGGTTATATCCTTATAGGGCAAAACGAAAACGTCGCAGGCATTCATATAAAGTTGGATAGCCTCATCAGGCATGAACTCCGGCACCAGCATTATCCTGGAGTTACAGCGCGTCAGGTCCAATAGCCTTGACTCATAACTGTCAACCCCAAAGATCCGGCCAGCCACCAGTAGTCTTGCCCCGGGCCATTCTACTGTCTCAAAGGCCTCAAACAAATCCTCCAGTCCCTTATAGGGGCGAAGCAGACCCAGAAATAGATAGACAAAAGCATCGCCAGGCAACCCCAACCGGAGACGCGCTTCGGTTTTTGAAACCTGGTTCGGATAATACCCTATATAATTGCCATGTGGAATAACGGAGATACCATTCTTTCTCTTATATATAGCTCTTATGAGCTTACGGGAATGATGGTTATGAACGTGGATGGAATCAGATAGCAAAAAAACCACATAGCGGGCCATCCGGACTTGCATTCCCCCCCGTAGCGATTGTTTGCCAAACTTGAAGAGGTCGTGAACAGTGAACACAATAGTCTTTCCTGCCAGTTTTCCGAACAAAAATGTAAGTGCGAATTCAATCAGGCAGAGTAAATCCAGAAATATTCTTACTATGCGAATTTCGATCAGTTTTTTTAAAAATTTTGATTTGTCATTGTTTTTCGGAGGTGAATAGGAATATTTTATCCAGTGCAAATGAATACAGTCACAAGACTTGCCTTTGGATAGCAGCCACTTCAGATTGAATTCGCGTTCCATGTGGACTTCAAGCCCTTGACGTTCCAAAGTTTCTTTGAATAGAAGAATATAGGGATTTAGAACAGTATCAAAGGCGGAAAAAATAGCAACTCGCATCTTGAACCTCCGTTAAAGCATTGGCGTACACTGACGTCAATACCGGCTTTGCGCATTAAAGCCTTATGACAGTTTTTATGGCTGTCTTGATGGCACTCACAAAAGATTTCACTGTATCAAACCTGCGCTGGTGTTTCTCTTTCGACTGGCAGCGCTGCCTGAAATCGTCAAGATATTGCTGTCGTTCATGAAGATCGGGAAAGAGACGCTCCAATGTCGCATCCAGGTAATCGTTTGCAAGCGAAAGCAGTTTGTAATCAAGATGCATGTGCTGAGAAACGGCGCTACGCTGTGATCGGGTAATTAGTTCCTTTTTGGGGGAGACATTGCGGCGAATGTACGAACAGTCTTTGAACTGATCGGGGAAGAGGCCCTCGAGTGCGATGCAGGACTCATCGAATCGTTCGGTGACAAGAAGTATTAGCCGGCCCTGTTGCATACGTTTGTGAATCCCGGCAAGCGCCTCTTCACTCCGGCTGCCTCCCAAAACGTATGTCTGTCCATTCCTCCACATGGGATTATCCACCTCCTCCAACGCATGAACATAGAACTCAGAAAAACTCTTTCCCTTGGCAAAGCCACCTCGGTAATTCGCAGCTTTCTGATACCTGTAGCTTGAGATAAAACGATCGACTGGGTTGCGCACAAAGGCAACACCAATAACTTCGGTGTCTTCCGCATCGTATGGCAGCTCCCCGGAGAGCATGTGGCAACTGTAGCAACGAATCCATTTATGATAGCGCATAAGCCAGCGGAGTTGTTGGATCGATAATACCCAATCCTGGACAAGCATTATGTCGCGGTGGAACCCCTTGCCGAAGTTATTCCGACAAATATTTAGGAACGTAGCCCCTGCACATTTCCAGATATGAATATGAAAAAAAAACTTTTGCATTGATTCACCAATCAGAAAACCCTGAGGTTTTAAGAGATACTATTCTTTATCAACTCCTCAAGCTCCTTAATCCGGTGTTGCCAGGAATTTTCCAAAGCGACTTTCTTACGCTTCAGTGTGTCCCGAAATGTGTCCGGGGATAGAGCTTTTTCTACTTTTTCCAAGAAGTCAGATGGCCTTTGAGCAATTCTAATGACATCTCTTAAATCGTTTGCCCCTCCCATGTCAGTGCTGACGATTGGCTTTCCCATTGCAAGGTAGTCATGAAACTTAAGCAAATTGTTTCCCTTTGTATGTTCGTTTATCTTAAATGGGACAATCGCCACATCGAAATAACGTATGTAGTCTGGAAGGGTCTGATAATCTACAGGTGGTACGTGATAAACATTTTCAAACTTCAAATATCGATTGGTGAAATATGATTCAGCGGGTCCGATAAAAACATACTGCCAATTTGGTCTTTGGTCTAAAAGAAAATCGAGCAGGCTAAAATCAATTCTAAACGTATTGATATTGCCGCTATATCCAATGATAGGCTTTTTCTTACTTTTAATCCGCTCAAGAAAATCAATGGTTTTATAGGTTTTACGATCAAAATTATAATAGTTAGTACCATTTTTGATCACATGTATGTTTTTGTTCAAAAAGCTGTATTTATTTCTTAAATGGTCATTAATAGATAGAACAATATCAGATGATTTTGCATATTTTTCTATGTTGCGTGAGAAAATTGCCCTGGCTTCAACTGCTTCACTTGGATAGTATTCCACAAAATCATCGCAAAAATCAAAAATTGACAAATCCGCTTTTTTCAGTAATTCATCAAGCAGATACTGGAGAAAGTTTTTAGGGCTGTTTATAAAAAGGATAAATGGCATATTAGAATTTATCAGGCGTATAATGTTTAAGTTTATGCGATTTTCAAGTTTTTCCAACGCAGAAAAACGTCTTTTAAACGGAAGAAAAGTAAGCGGAACATATTCCCATATTTTAGAAGTTTTTTTTGATGGAAAAAGTTTACCTGCTATATGTGACGAAGTGTTGAGGTGTTTGCTTTTGTGCGTGAATACCTTTCGTATTGAAAGCAATGGATCCACAAAAATAACCTTATGAATAAGATGAAATTGTGCTATTTCAGCCATCATACTCTGGTTACGCCCCCACATATTGTTCCAAGGCAAAAAACCAAAGCAGATTATATTGTAAGCGCTGTGTTTTTTTTTATTGCCCTGATTTTCCATCGTAAGTCTTACAATCCCCATTGGTTATTATGCACATAACCTGCTTCAATAAGCGTATCACCCGAAATTTCCTTGAAAAGAGCTATATTCTCGGGACTGAAATGATTTTTCCAATCCCCTATGATCCCTTTTCGGTAGAAACTTTTAGAATCACCGTCACCTGGCCGCCTGCCTTTTGCCCTTTTCTGAAATGTGTTTAACTCCAAACATTTTCTTACATGTACAACTCTGCTGTCTACTCCCAAAAACTCGAACACACCTCTGAGCGTGGATAAAGGTTCTGATTTCATCTCTTCATATCGAACAATTAAGACCTGATCCGGTTTTTCGGTAGCAAGCCTTGAATATAACTCAAAATCCTTTTTAGTCTCATAATATGTCAGAACAGCCTTTAGAAATTTGTTATCAAGATATTTTTTCTCGGGACCGTCAAACAGTCCTTTCCAGCTACTAGATAGCCTCGTCCCATGAAAGGCCAATGATACACACGCATCCCTGAAGTCCCGCAGCATGACAATGACCTGTGTTTTTGGAAACAGATCCAAGATACGTGATATGTCTTGATCCGGGGTCTTATCTCCCAACTTTTGAGCCGACAATTTGTTACATTTATTCCTGAGGTTTGTAATCAAACCATTCTTGATTAACTTCCAGGTTTTTTCCGTTATGTTAGCTTCAACCCCGTCAAATAAAAATTCAGGCCAATCGGCAAGGTGCTGGAACTGAAAATCCTGATGAAATCCAAAGTTTTCCGCGGAGTCACAGAAGAGTGAGGGATGAGTTGTGAGCAATTCTGCCATCCATGTTGTGCCGGATTTGCCTCGGCCTGTGACAAAGAAGAGCATATTGCCATTTTGAAAATCGGTATCATGCAACTGGAATTTGAGATTTAAAATGAACCTTCTCAACTGGCTTTTCAAGGGCTTTCTTGGAGCATATTTTATCATAATAGGACCATCCTGATCTCTATACTTTATAGAGACGAGTGATAACGCTTTTTGAGGCGAGCCTCACATCTTTTTTCAATAGCCGGGAATGCCCTCCCGGCCACCGGAATAGATGTTGCCAGCAAGCCATTCTCTGTTTCACAGGTAGCTCCACGGCGCTCAGAGATTTGATGTATTCAAATAAGATTCTCCAGCGAGGAAGCGAAATACGATTTCGATTTTTTGGGTCAAACCATGCTGCTCGGAAAGCGGGCCGAGTTTTTCTCACCGAGCGCTCGGCGTGCTCTCTGTTGAAGAACAGGCACTCAGGTACCCGATGGAACCGGCCGAGGAGAGCCAATATGACCAATGTATTTCTGTCGGACCCCACGTAATTTGAAATAAGCGGAGTCCGCTTCAATGCATCACTCCGCATAAGCCCAAAAATATCCAGGCACCAGTGAACCATACGAATTAGCTCAGAAAAACGGACATGGGCTTCTGGAGAACTGGCATCCGGCAGAAACCGATCAGGATTCTTAATATACCGCCCAGATTCATCAATAAATTGCACCTCAGAATGGCACAAAACCACCGAAGGGTCTTTATCCAGCACCTCAACGCACCTCAACAAAAAATCAGGAGCATGAAGGTCGTCGTGTGCGGCCCACTTAAAGTATTTCCCGGAAGCAAGCCCGAACGTCCGATTGAAATTAGCTGCCGCTCCAATATTTTGGGAATTTCGGTAGTAGCGGATACGCGTGTCACTACTCCCATAGCTTCGACAGATCGCCTCGGTTCCGTCCGTAGAGGCGTTGTCGCAAATGATGATCTCGAAGTCGTGGAAGGTCTGGTTGAGAAGCGATTCGATCTCTTCAGAAATGTACCTCTCGCCATTATAGACAGGTAGACCGATGCTGACCATTGGATCTGTGTGAATCATCATTTTGGACTTTCACCCTTTAGGTTCCACTTGCATGGGAAAAGAACGATCCCGAAGAGATGTGTATGCTGGCGCTTTATTTCTCTACCTGATTTGTAAAAATCCGATGGTTCGACGTCCAATACCGCACATTGCTCTAAACGATCATACCACAGGTTTCCCGAACTCGCTATCCAAAGCGAGACATAGTAACGACCAGCAGAAATATTGAGTGACTCTACTTCAAGGTCAATATACCCGTTTCCCGGGGGCAGGAAGGGTACTTCAAAACCTGAGGTCCATGTATTAAATGAGGTAATTTTTGTCCCAAGTTCTGTAAATAGCTCAAGGCCGAAGTAGGGACTTGGAATCTGTTTTTCAGCATGATAATAGAGTCTCGCAACAAAACTGTTTCCACTATAAGCGGCTTTTAGGGGCTGCTTATCCGAACTCAGAAATTCGATTCTGTTGTATCGAATGTCGCCATTGCCACCTCGATTCGTTATATGCGCAAAACCATGTGCTGGTTGATGCATACCAACAAAAGAGGACATATAGTCTTTGATGACTTCTCTGGGTTCCCCGTCTTGTCGAACCTTTCCATTGTCTATCCAGATTACACGTTGACAGAGGTTTTTAATTGCTTCCATATTGTGGGAAACGAAGAGTACTGTTCTACCGGTCCCGCTGAGATTGCCCATCGTTTTTAAGCATTTTTTTTGAAACTCCGCATCGCCAACCGCCAATATTTCATCTACAAGCAATACCTCAGTTTCCAAGTGAGCGGCTACAGCAAAGCCTAATCGTAGACGCATGCCCGAGGAATAACGCTTAATGGGTGTATCGACAAACTTTTCCACGCCAGAAAAGTCAATAATCTCATCTAATTTCGCATCTGTCTCTCGTTTCGTCATTCCCAAAATTGAACCGTTTAAGTAAATGTTTTCTCGTCCGGTTAACTCTTCATGGAAACCGGTGCCCACTTCCAAAAGAGAAGCGACCCGGCCCAAGACTTTCGTTGTTCCTGAAGTAGGATAAGTAATTTTTGCGAGCACCTTTAACACAGTGCTTTTCCCAGAGCCATTCCGCCCAATGATTCCAAGAACTTCTCCCGCGTTGATTTTGAAGGAGACATCTTTCAGCGCCCAGATCGTTTCTTTTCGCTTTCTCTTAAAGAGCTGCGTTAGGGTATGAATCAGGGTCTCGGACAGCGTAGTTTCGCGATGCAATTCACCGATCCGGTACTGCTTGGATAAATTTTCCACAATGATAGAATGTGCCATAAGATCCCTCAGCGAATGCCTAAATAGTGCCTGAACGAAAACTGCTAATTTTCCCAATTTCTGCGTCAGGCTTAAATTTTAATCCTCAAAATACTCAATGTATTCCCGCGGTTAAAATTTACACCTTCCTTGAACTTGAAAAAATTTTCTAGTTTTCGTTCGGACACTAAATAATGTCAGCAAAGTCCTTTTCAGTCTTTCTAAAGTACAAAATGCCTGATATAAAGATAAGCAAAGTCATCAGTACCGAAATGCCCAGCAAATGCCAGTCAACGTCTCGTGTCGGAAGAAGAGAAGCTCGAAAAGCTTCTATGATGCCGCACGTCGGGTTGAATGCAATCAATATTCGAAACCGTTCGGGAAGAAAACTAGTGGGATAAATAACGGGCGTAATGAAAAGCCATATCTGAATGATAAAAGGTAAACAATATTTAATATCCCGGTATCTAACATTCAAGGACGAAAATATCATCCCAACTCCAAGGACGAGCAATACTAGGAGCAAGACTAAAAAGGGTAACAACAACAAACCCCAGCTAATCTGGATCTGATAGTATGCCATCATGCCTAAAAGAACGACAGAAGCTAAACCAAGGTCAAGCAAACCGCTTAATGCATATGAGGCTGGAATAGTCACTCTGGGAAAGTATATCTTTGTGATTAGATTCTTATTCCCGACCAGACTATTCCCAGCTTGGGTAAGTGTGGTAGAAAAATATGTCCAAGGGAGCAGCGCACAGTATGAAAAAACCGGATATGGAATCCCGTCACTTGGAATCTTAGCCAGTCGACCAAAAAAAAGTGTGAATACAACCATGGTGAAAACCGGTTGAATGATTGCCCAGGATGCTCCAAGTATGGTTTGTTTATAACGAACCTTCAGGTTTCGCCATACCAGAAAATAGAACAATTCCCGGTAACGCCATAATTCGAGCAGATATTCGCTTTTCATAATTGTTCCTTTATGTTAAGAATTTTGGCATCCTTCACGATAAGTCAAAAGTAGTTTACACCTAAATTGAGCGATTTTTTACTCAATCTGCGCCAATCTCTTGCGCATAATGGCTTCGCAAAAATCCTCGACATATCCGCGGATATGCCTGCGGTTTTTCCAAATCCTTATGCATCAAGATCTCAGCACATATCTTCGCAAAAAATCGCTCAACTTAGGTTACACTTTGTTGATCTTGTATTAAGGTTAAACCTGCTTTCCTCAGTTTTAACCACGCCTCAGGCGTGGTTGAGCAAAACCGCAGGAATAGCGAGCTATTTCGAGGCCGATTTTATTAAGATCAGGTGTGTCAGGTGTGAATGATGGTCGGTTAAAGATATGGTGAAGTTGGAATGCAAAAATGCCAAGTTATTTTTTGACAGAGCCCTTAATCAAGGGACACGATAGTAACGTTGCCAAAGCTCGCCTCCACAAACTGCGAGACAAGCAGGACTGATCCCACTGTCTGATCAGTTGATACCGATTCAGAAGCAATTAGCGTCCAATCAGCGGGTTCGGACTGGTCCGCAAGCCAGACCTTCAAGCTGTATACACTATAGTTTGAATTCGTTTCAGCCCTGAGTTTGAATATGTATTCAACGTCGAATTGAAGCTGCAGCCCACCGATGTCCTCAACCCTGTAGTAATTATCCACCAGCACAAACCTCTCATAGTCCTGCCGCCATAGATATGCCCCTACGATACCCACCGGCCACCATTGCACGCTCGGCTGATTCCCGTCGTCCTCATGCCCCAGCCACCTGACGACAAAGCCCAAGGTTGGCCCACCACCCGGCGGACCGTAGGTTTCTTCGATGCCGTAGACAGTAATTGGAACTGTCACCTCGTAGTTATCCCAAGACACGTCACCGACTGCGACCAGTCTGTCATATGCTAGTTGTTCCGCCTGGATGCTGTCCGTTCCCAGCGACCAGAGGCCATCTACGATCTGGGCAACATCCTGGATGGACGATACGGAACTCCAATCAATCGTGTAGTTTTCGGGCCATACATTACCGCCTTCATAATTAACTATGATCGTCTCGAAGGTCTCGTTACCGTAAATGTCTATCGCTCGAATCACCACCTGGTTTTGATTCGGCCATACTTCCAAGTCTTCGATAGCGATTTCGATGTTAAAATCACCTTCATCGGCTAACCGGTAGTCTGTAGGACCGATGTTCAGGGGAAGTTCAGTACCATCGTTCAACCAGTACGTAAGGAACTCGACTCCGTCAAAATCTAAGACGTTGCCAAGAATGTTCACCCACCGTTGCGGTATTCCGATGTGACCGAATCTTTGCTCCAGGCCGTACCATATGTCAATGATGGGGCCATCACTACCTGGAGACCAATAATCCACTACCAGATCATCCCAGTACTTGATACCAGATGTTGAACTCCACACGCCTATTGTTCCGAAAGTCAGCCGGGTTGCGCTGTCATCATAGGCATTCACCTGCCAAACCAAAGGTTCAGCCGAACCATCTTGCCAAACTTTGGCTCTGATCACCGTGCGTGTTCCGGTATCCACCACCAGGATAATGAAGCGATACCAGACATCGTGCAACGGAACTAAACCCGTATCCGTAGTTCCACCAGTCATGCTCGTGCCATGTGAAGCTATGTGAAAGGAGTTATCCGTATGCCGGAGCAGACTGTAATAGGCATCGACTTCCGGATATTGGCTAAAAAAGGTCACACCAATATCACTGTCGGCAGATGTCACCCTCATGCGCCCTGTATACTCATAAGAGGACAATGTATCAATATTAGCGTTTAGATAATGCGAATGGATGTCAGTCAGAGTCGATGTTGTGCCAAAGACGTTATTACCGTTCAGGTCAAATACATTGAACAGGCTGTCGTCTATCTGCATACTGTTATCCGTATCAATCCAGTTAGAAGGATCTTCACCTGCATCATAAGCTTCGAAATCTTCGATGTATATAACGTCACTTTCCGTAAACGTGGCTGTTACGATCTTATCGGTGTCCATGTATACAGTGGTAGTAGCCGAATTTGGATCGGCTACATCACCTGTCCAGATATCAAACTGCCAGCCACCGTACGATTCAGCGCTAACGGTGATTATTTCGCCCTCAGCATAGTTGTGGTCACCCACCGAGGGTGTCGTTGAACCATTGCCACTAACCGCCATGGTGAGAGTATACTGTGGGCCTGAAATCGGCTCAAATTCGGCCGTGACGGTTTTATTGAAATCCATGGTGATGGTTGCGGGATTGTCCGAACCTGTTAAATCACCACTCCAGCCGGTGAACATCCAGTCTTCAGCAGGTTCGGCCGTCAGTGTCACCACATCGCCGCACCCGTACGTTTCCTGATCCGGGTCTACGATTACCGTACCAGAGCCCGTGACCGTCACAACCAAATTCTGTTCGCTCTCCGGAACCGGCCCTCCGTCCTCCGGCACGATTGGGCTTTCCATGTTGAAGAAATAATCAATCACTGCCGTGTGGGCCGGCGCATTATCGGCTGAGTCGTAGTTTCCCACGAAGGGCCCAACTGCTGATACCACCATCTCGTGGGTAAAACTTACCACTTCGATCCAGGCTGTACCGTCATATGAGTACCACTGTGTCCAAACATCTCCGTCTCGCTCCACCCGCAGATACATTGGTGGCGATCCTGGTGAAATGGACTCATTTACCACTAGGGTTGAGGAGTTGTTCACGGTAGTCGCTGCAAAGACCAGCATCTCTGTTCCGTCACTATAGAAGTCAAATCGCAGCCAGTTGCCGCTGTCTTGCTGAACGATAATACCTTGACTCTGGAATCCCTGCTCCAATGCAGAATCAAATTTGACCTCCACCATGAAGTCCGTATTATTCGCCGACTGTAGCAGCCACGGCGCCGTGTTATCATTCCACGCATTGTGGGATAATCCCGCAGGCACCGAAAAAAGAAGCTGCGCATTCTCTGTCCCTGCCCCCTGCATCGATACCGTTGCATCCGATAGCGGGTCGACCGCCAGAATCCACATCGGGTCCAGCGTACACGCGTTGAAGTCGTCCGAAACAATACCACTATCCTGGAAAAATGTGGCTGTTACGGTCTTATCAATGTCCATGTTCACAGTAGTAGTAGCCGAGTATGGGTCGGCT
>Ga0255432_1020_pt2 | contig 32600 bp, 23 predicted proteins | sample ANMaggSeSYBR02I6_FD_182656 | JGI IMG/M metagenome (GOLD analysis project Ga0255432, IMG submission 182656) | Sediment cell enrichment communities from methane seep in Santa Monica Basin, California, United Staets - ANME aggregate JGI... | ecosystem: Environmental > Aquatic > Marine > Cold seeps >...
CTCATGTATCAAGAGTTACAATTGTCGCTACGGCGAACAAGGTTGTTCTGGAACAAATTATGAAGCAGCTTCACAAGCTCATAAATGTAATGAAGGTAATCGAACTCACAGGCACGGAATTTGTTCAAAGAGAGATGGCTCTTATAAAGGTTAACGCCAAACCCGAACACCGAGCTGAAATACTTAGAATAGTCGATATCTTCAGAGCTAAAATAATAGATGTCGGACTGGAACATTACACTATTGAAATAACAGGAGATGAAGACAAACTATTTGCTATATTGAGTCTCCTGAAACCTTTAGGAATCAAGGAAATCGCTAAAACAGGGATTATCGCTCTATCCCGCGAGCCGAAAGTTATATAGATGTGACAGTTTACGGTTTACAGTTCACGGTTTACGGTTGATCAAAACTTAAAACCGTTAACTGTAAAACCGACAACCGTTTCTCGTTCCCATGCTCCAGCGTGGGAATGCATAACTGTAAACCGACAACCGTGAACCGACAACCGTGAACCGACAACCGTGAACCGATAACCGTGAACTGTAAACCGTTATTTATTAAAGGAGAAAAAAATGGCAAAAATTGATTTTGGTGGAGTTGTAGAAGAAATAATAACAGCAGATGAATTTTCTCTGGATAAAGCAAGAGAAATTCTAAAAGATGAAATAATCGTTATCCTTGGATATGGGGTTCAAGGCCCAGCACAAGCCTTAAACCTCAAAGATAACGGTTTTAATGTAATAATAGGACAGCTTGAAGGAGATGAATACTGGAATAAAGCTATTGCAGACGGTTTTGTCCCAGGTGAAACCCTGTTGCCCATTGAGGAAGCAGCAAAAAAGGGAACTATTATTAAGGAACTGCTTTCAGATGCAGGACAGGTTGCCACATGGCCAATGGTAAAGGCATGCCTTAATGAAGGAGATGCTCTTTATTTCTCGCATGGATTTTCTATTGTCTATAAAGAACAGACAGGTATTATACCCCCGGAGAATATAGATGTTATTATGGTTGCTCCAAAAGGATCAGGGACAAATGTCCGAAGAAATTTTCTGGACGGAAGCGGTATAAACTCCAGTTATGCAATACACCAGGACTATACCGGCAGAGCAAAGGAAAGAACTCTTGCTTTAGGAATAGCAATAGGTTCCGGCTATCTCTTCCCAACCACCTTTGAGCAGGAAGTTTATAGTGATCTTACCGGAGAACGCGGAGTCCTTATGGGATGTCTTGCCGGCACTATGGAGGCACAATACAATATTCTAAGGAAAAATGGCCATTCTCCGAGCGAGGCTTTTAATGAAACAGTTGAAGAACTGACTCAGAGTCTTATACGTCTTGTTGGAGAAAACGGCATGGACTGGATGTTTGCAAACTGCAGCACAACCGCTCAGAGAGGGGCTCTGGACTGGGCTCCAAAATTCCGGGATGCAGTAGCTCCTGTTTTTGAAGAACTTTATGACCGTGTTAAAACCGGTAAGGAGACACAACGAGTTCTCGAGGCCAACAGTGCACCTGATTATCTTGTAAAACTGAGAAAAGAACTTGATGTTATAAAAAAATCAGAAATGTGGACAGCCGGTGCCGCGGTAAGAGCATTAAGACCTGAAAACCGAAAAAAATAGGTATTTTTTATTCTTGGGAGAACAACAAAATGGAACCGATTTTATTATATGATACCACTTTGAGGGACGGAGCTCAGGGAGAAAACATCAATTTCAGTGCTGAAGAAATGATAAAAATCGCACAGAGGCTTGATGACCTTGGGATTCATTATATAGAGGGTGGCTGGCCAGGTTCCAATCCCAGGGACGAGCGCTTTTTTGAGCTGGCGAAAAATATTAAATTTCAAAATGCCCGTCTTACTGCATTCGGCTCAACTCGCAGGCCTGGAATTAGCGCTGATGAGGATCAAAACTTAAAAGCCCTTATTAAAAGCAGCACCCCTGCTGTAACAATATTCGGCAAAACCTGGGATCTTCATGTTAAGCAGATTATGAACAATACCCTGCAAGAAAATCTCGCTATGATAACAGATAGTGTCGAGTTCCTTAAAAGAAATGGTCGGGAAGTTATTTACGATGCCGAGCACTTTTTTGATGGCTATTTGGCAAATAGAGAATATGCTTTACAGACTCTTATAGCAGCTATAGATGGTGGAGCTGAGACAGTTGTTCCCTGTGATACAAATGGTGGAACACTGCCAGATGATATAGAAACCATTATGATTGATGTGTATAATACTCTCAATAAGTACAGGGAAAAAACAAATTCTCTACCGATTAAAATAGGAATCCATACTCACAACGACAGCGGCCTTGCTGTTGCTAATTCCATTGCGGCTGTACGCCATGGCGCTGTTATGGTGCAGGGGACGATAAATGGATATGGAGAAAGATGCGGAAATGCGGATCTTACTTCTATCATACCTATTCTCAGTCTAAAAATGAATCGTCAATGTATTTCCAAAGAAAATCTGGCAAAACTCAAAAATATATCCAGGTTTGTAAGTGAATCCGCAAACATAACTCCCCTTAATTCAAGGCCTTTTGTCGGCAAAAGCGCTTTTGCCCATAAAGGTGGTATTCATGTAAGCGCCATAATGAAAGTGCATAGAGCTTACGAGCACATGAATCCTGAACTAATAGGGAATGAACGCCGCGTGCTGATATCTGATCTCGCCGGTAAAAGCAATGTGGAATACAAAGCCAGAGAACTTGGCATAGAGCTCGGAACGAACGGTCTTGACAGCCGCAAGATCGTTTCAGAAATAAAGCGTATGGAAGAAAAAGGATACCAGTTTGAAGTGGCTGATGCTTCATTTAAAATACTGATGGAAAAACTCACAAAACAGTTTAAGCCTCTTTTCGAACTGGAATCCTTTAGGGTTCACATTGAAAAGGAAAAAGATCGCCCATGTTCTGCTCATGCAACGATAAAGATATCCGTAGGTGACACTGAAGAAATTACCGCTGCAGAAGGAAGTGGACCTGTAGGCGCTCTGGATAACGCTCTGCGCAAAGCTCTTGAAAAATTTTATGTTGCAGACCTGGATTCCATGCAGCTCGTAGATTTTAAGGTCAGGGTAATTGATGCATGGGAAGGGACTGCCGCAAAAGTAAGGGTCTTAATAGAATCGCGTGATGAAGATCGTATCTGGAGTACAATAGGCGTTTCAGAAGATATAATTGAGGCGAGCTGGCAAGCATTGGCAGACAGTTTTCAGTATAAACTTTCAAAAGAAAGAACGTGAAAATTAAGTATTGAACCTTGAGTAAAGTCATGAATGAAAAAGTAATTATTTTTGATACAACACTAAGAGATGGTGAGCAGTCTCCGGGAGCTAGTATGAATACCGGAGAAAAAATGCGGCTCGCTAGACAGTTGGAAAAACTCGGCGTTGATGTGCTGGAAGCCGGATTCCCCGCCGCATCTGAGGGAGATTTCGAGGCAGTTGCCCAAGTAGCGGGTGTTGTAAAAAATATTGAGATTGCCGCACTGGCAAGAACACACAAAAATGATATTGACCGTGCCTGGGCTGCAATTTGTCATGCAAAAAATCCCAGGATTCATACATTTATAGCTACTTCAGATATTCATATGAAATATAAGCTGAAGATGAATAGAGAAGAAGTAGTTAAAACTGCTTTTGAAGCTGTCAAATACGCAAAATCTTTTACCGACAGTGTTGAATTTTCAGCAGAAGATGGATCAAGAAGTGATCGTGACTTTCTCTGCAAGGTTTTCGAGGCGGCAATTGAAGCCGGAGCTACTACTCTTAACCTTCCTGATACAGTAGGATATGCTATTCCACAGGAATTCGGGGATCTTGTAAAATATGTTATGGCGCACACCTCAAATATACATAAAGCTGTCCTGAGCGTTCACTGCCACAATGATCTTGGCCTTGCCACTGCAAATACTCTTGCAGCAATATATGCCGGAGCCAGACAAGCAGAGGTAACTATAAATGGAATAGGAGAAAGAGCAGGTAATACTTCACTTGAAGAAGTGGTAATGGCACTGCACACAAGGCCCAATTTTCTTCCTGTATATACCAATATAAAAACCGAACATATTTACCCTACAAGCCGGCTTGTAAGCATGATAACGGGAATTATGGTTCAACCGAATAAAGCAATCGTGGGAGCCAATGCATTTGCCCACGAAGCTGGAATCCATCAGGATGGTATGCTGAAGAATCCCATGACATATGAAATTATGAAGCCTGAAACCATAGGGTTAAGTAAGAGCAAGCTTGTTCTGGGAAAGCATTCCGGCAGACATGCGCTTCGCTCACATTTAAAGGATTTAGGATACGATCTTAGTGATGAAGAGTTAAAGCTTGTTTTTAAAAAATTCAAGGAGCTTGCTGATAAGAAAAAGCATATTTTAGATGAAGATCTGGAAGTCATTGTTACTGAGGGCATTTTAAGAACAGCGGAAGTCTTCAACCTTGAATATCTTCATGTTTCAAGCGGAACAACAGTTAAGCCGACTGCAAATGTTAAACTCAAAATAAATGAAAAAGCTGCAGAAGGCTCCGGATCTGGTAATGGCCCGATTGATGCTGCCTATAATGTTATTGCAAAACTTACAGGTTCAAAATCAGAACTGTTAAGGTTTTCCGTTAGCGCAATTAGTGGGGGTACGGATGCACAGGGCGAAGTTACTGTACGATTAAAAGAAAACGGACTTATTGCCCTTGGCAGGGGCGCTGATCCGGATATTATCACAGCCAGTGCCAAAGCTTATATTAATGGACTTAACCGGCTGGAATACTTAAAAGCAAATCCCATAGAAACATCTGAAGTTATTTAAGTAACAGGTGGATAGGTAGAAGGTTGAAGACTGAAGTATATCAATCATCTCGCAACGCTCGAATTAAGCCATTCAAGACCTTTTCGGTTGCACAAAAAGCCAAGGTAAACGCATTTGGAAATAATGTTACCTTTGGAGCCAGTACGGGGCTTAAAATTTTTTTCTCCAGCCGATATCAACCTATACTGTATGGGGTGACCCGATATTTCATGATTTTGCGTAAGTATTTTAAAAAATGAGATAATCTGTGCATCAAATCATAAATATCGGATCACGGCGATATATCCTGCAAACTGAAAAAGATATCGTCTGGAGAAAAAACCTTTAAGCCCCTCCCTTTTAAACTGATTTTATTTTTCCAAATGCGTTTGCCCTGCACAAGAAGCCTGAACACTTTGACAAACCTATCTGATTATGATTAATAGTGTGTTAGCTGCCTGACTTTCGCATATTTAAAAAATATACCCATATCCAATAGGTTATAACTACAGACCATACGGGCAGGCCTCAACTTTATTGTTTAGAGTAAATATCTGACAACTATAAATTTCCCCTTTGAAAAGGGTAATTGAGGAGGATTTTTTCTGAAACAGCCCTGATTTATTGAGAACTTATGGGAATGAGGGTTAACGTATTAAAATTTTAATCTATTCCAACTCTTAAATGCGCCCATAGCGTACTTCCGTAGTTTCTTTCAGTATAAAGCGCATGATAAGGAGATTAGATGGACGCGATAACGAACCATTCCAATTCCCTTTCCGATTTTTTTGTTGCTTCCGAACTTTTTAGCCTTAACGATTTACTCAACAAAATAATTAATTATGGACTCTGTAAGCTCGGATGCAAAGGCGGCTCCCTCTTTTTCTTCGATGGCGGAACTGCAAAACTGGAACTATCCGCACATTCTTATTCAACCGCAAGTCCTTTGTCCTTTTCTTTGTCTCCTGGTGAAGGCGTGGCAGGTTGTGCATTTACAAAGCAAAATTTGGTCACTGCTTCAGGCCGGGAACTCACCCGTTTATATCTGCCTTTCAATTTGTTTCCGAGAAATCGGCTTCGGGGAGTTGTAGCCCTGCCGGTATTTGTGTTTAAAAAGCCGATTGCTGTCTTTTGCTTTGATTTTTTTTCTGAGCATCTACAATCAGGTATGAACCAAAATGCTGAAAACCTCACCTCAGAAGAAAAAAGCACTGTGCAAGAACTGTGGAAAGAGTTTGACTCATCTAATATCGGCATGCTCATCCATCAGAAGCGGGTTATCCAGGTTCAAAACGATTTGCTGTGTGCCGGCACAGCCCCGTCAGATCTAAGGAAAGAGTCGGGCAAGTTCATTTCAGGACTGAAGAAGGCATATGAGAAGTCTGACTGGCCGTGCCCTGATCTCATTTATCTTCAGCTTGTAGATCATCCTCAAAAAGCAGTGCGCACTGTTCAGGGCTTTGGCATGCCATTGAGCTTTGAATTTCAGCCCGCTTACTCCCTTGACTCAACCAAGGACTCAACCGATATACATGTGAAAATAGTCAAAACCCGTCAGGTAAGAATAATAGCAGGATACGACAAACGTTATTTTAATCAGCGGATATACAAACATTATCAGCACGAAGAATATGTCCGTTTATGGTTTCCTCTTTTTCCTTTTCCCGTGTCTTCGGATATTGCCGGAGGTTGTGAGAAGATAGAAATGGACTTAAAGGCTCTTTTGTGCTGGAATTCTAAAGAAACGCGCGAAGATAGCATGAAACAATGGGTTGCTAAATTTTCTGAGAAAAAGCAGCCTCCTGAGAATCTAATTTTTGGCACCGTTGAGATAGGATACCGCCGTGATACAGCAAGCAATCTTAGTCTAAAACCTTGGACCAAGGATCTGGTTATATGGAGTATGGCTCAGGCGTATCACATGAGCAGAGATCTATTCAATACAACCCTGTGCGGCGTTCTCAATCAGATCGGCCGCCTGCTTGCTTCTTTGACTCAGGGCGACAATATCCGTTTCAAAACTTCTTTTTCTTATGGAAAAGTTGAGGAAGTAAGAACATATCCTATTTCAGACCTATGGCCGGCAGCGGTTCCTGAAAGCAAAAAAGCATCATCTAATGATTTACAAACATTAAAGTTTGAGTCTGTAACTGTTGAGCATTTCAAAAAATATTTCATGAAAATCGGTTTTCCAACGGAATATGTGGAGCATCTGCTCAAATTCAACATGCCTGCCGCTAACAGAGGGGTTGAAGCCGCATCACATCTTTTTAAAGCAGCTATCTATCCTCAGGAGCTTCTTGTTCCCGATGACGATACGATCTTCTTAGACACACTTATAGAAGAAAATGAGGTTAGATCGGTATGTGAAGAGGCAGCAAAAATGACCAGAGCTCTTTGCTGTGGGGCATATCTATTTGCGAAGGAACCTTTTCCTGGCCAAGAGGGTGAAAAAGACGGGCCTTGGCGGATTAGACCGCCTATTATATCCGGTATATCCGGAGATAAAATTGGGGATAAGAGCTTTTGGAAAAGAGTTGAAGCTTTAGCTAAGGAAGTAGTAACTGAAAAATCTGCCCGTTATTTAGACAAATCAGAAAGCTTAGATGCAAGGTATAAGATGGTCATGCTGCCTCTTGAACTGTCTGATGCAGCTACAAGTATCCTCGTCCTATTTTGTGACAAGGAAAAAACTTTTTCAAGCCTGGAAAAAAGTGATCTGGAGAGGCGTGTTCCTCGCTGGGTCTATCGGATATACATGAATCAACTGATCTTAAGAAACCGTTTTTCCGGCCTCACTGCGCAGCTTCGTAAGGATATCGCAACAGCGAAGAAGACTGTTGAGAGCGACTGTTCAGCTTCAAGCTGCGCAACTCTATTTATTGAAGATGTTCTGCAAAAGACAGTAAGGCGCCAGGGTCTATACGTGGGCTGGCTTACGCTCTATAGTGAATCAGCCACAGGGCCGAGCAGATTGGAACGATTCTGGTGTTTGCAGGAAAAAGGCTCTAAATCTCTTAAAACATATAGTCATGAGTTTATAGACAGCTCCTTAATGGGTCCGTGCCTTGATGCCTGTGATAAGCAAAGACCCGTAATTTATAGCGGAGAAGAAAAAGAAAAACAAATCAAAGAGTTGCGAGATAGACTTAAAACCGAAATAAATGACTTGCAAGCAAAAGGCGAAAGCGACTCCTCAAAGGCACTGCAACGTTTTTTAGATAGTTTTAGAGGAGAAGAAGAATCCTCTACGATATTGACATTCCCTGTAATTAAAAGGGGAGATGATAGAACCACTTTTCAGGGAGCTTATACCACAATCTTGAAAGGTGAGCATTATTACGATGGAGAGCATCGCAAACTCTTAACCGAGTTGGGTGAACTACTATCAGAAAATCTCAATTATGTCCGTTATCTTGACAGGAAACAATCTGAAAAAAAGTTTCGTAAATCGTTTGAGGAATTGCGCAAAGATTTTGCGCGTGCAAATAATGCAGATGGTGTTGTCGGCGAGTTATTACGCAAATTAGGAATGGGCAAAACAGGTAAGGCATCTGCTAGTTTGGGGATTGCCGAAGATATTGTTTTCTGGTTTCTTTCACCCGAAAGCAGAAAACTTGTAGCAAGATCTACAAAAGGTAAAGGGCTTGACATTTTTAAAGATTATAAGAATTCTAATGTGCTGCCCTGCAATAAGCATCCTTTCTTCGTAAAAGAAAAAAATATTGAGTGGTCGCCCTTTAAAAACCCCAAACTTCCCTGGCTAAAAAAGGGGGACTTTCCTCTTTGGACAATTTCTCTCGCTGAAAAAACGCAAGAAAAAAACACCGCTGATGAAAAAATTTGTACTGCAGATATCAGCGGTACAGATCGAAAATGGCTGATTACATTCCCCATTATTAATGCTGAATCTCGGATATTTGGAATAATTGACTGCTTGCGAGACAAACCACTTCCTGTAGAAGAAGAAAATGTTCTCAAGCGGTTCCTTCGGCGGATTTCTTTGCAGTTCTATTCGGCATTCAGTAATGCTCATTTTACAAAGGTACGCCGCGTAAGCAAAGAGCTTTTTGACATGACAGAAGAAATGCTGCTGCAGTTCCGAACAGAATATGTTTATCAAGAGTTAGTGCAGCACATACAGAAAGTATTTGTCTGCAAAGATTGCGACCTCTTTCTGGACAATCACGGAAAGATGTTATTGCGCTCTACTACGCGTAAGCACGGCCCGGCATCAGATAAAGACAGGTCTCAATTTTCGGTTGAACCTGATACGACGAAAAGTGAAATCATTGGGAGCTGTTTTCATACAGGAAAGGTACAGATAGAGCATGCAGGAAAATCTTCAACTTTTTCAAAAAATCTCTCTTTATCTCTGCAAGAACTCTTCTCGAAGGATTTTCAGTATGAACGGATGATGATCCCATTAAAAGGGATGATACATGACCACGAAAAAGTGATAGGAATGCTCCAGCTCAGGCAGCCTCTACTTCATCTAAAGGATAAATATAGCAAAGGATATTTGAAAAAGAGCCTATTATTCACATCCGAGGATTGCCGACTTGGCATTGATCTTGGCCTTGCAATCCAAAGAATCGTTCAGATGGTCAGCCTTGTCGAACAACAGGGATTGCTGGTAAATGAGCTTACACATTCTCTTGGGCAGCCTCTCCAGGTGCTTCGCTCTGTCATAAACAGGCTGGTCAAAGCAGCACTAAGAAATGACAAGACAAAATTTGATATCAGGGAATTGTTTGATGAGATTAACACTATGTTCGATCTTGTACATGACGCAAAGCAACAACTTGATTTTCTCACCCGACTCGGCCAGCCTGACGAAAAACATCAGTTTGAGCCAATCAATCTCAAAGATCTGATACAGGAATGTTGTGATGTTATGGCAAAAAGGGATTTTGTTCGAAAAAACCGTATAGATTACAGCGGTGTTCGATCAATAGAATCTCTTCCTGTAGTAATATCCTGGATACGTAAAACCCTGCTCAATCTTTTGGATAACGCTATCAAGTATTCATGGGCAGTCGGTGATGTCAGGGTTATAGCTACTGAAGATAATCAAGGCAGAATCAGCATCAAAGTAACAAACTGGGGTATCGGGATACCTGAAAAAGACCAACAGCGTATTTTTGACCCTTACTTTCGATCCGATATGCCCGATGCAAGGGGAGCACGGCCAGGCACTGGAATCGGTCTGACGATTGTAAAAGAAGTAGTTGAAAGGATACACAAGGGCAAAGTCACTGTAACAAGCATACCTTATAGAAAATCAGAACAATCGACCAGCCAAATTATTGACATAGAGCATGAGACGAGTTTCACTATTGAGCTTGAACGTAATATTTTGAATTCACTTGTTAACTCAGTGTATTTAAGGGAGAAAAATAGCGATGGACAACTGGGCTAAAAAGAAGGTGGCATTAATTGAGGATGATCCTGGAAATAGACGAGCAATCAAGCAAATTTTTGAGTCTTATTCAGAAATAGAACTTGTTGAAGCAGTCGATGCTGGAGAGGCAATGAAGATATTATTCCCCGATCTTCCTGAAAACCGTCCGGATGCAGTTATTCTCGATCTGATAATGCTTTACGGTACAGCGGCTGAACAGCTTAATGCCAAAAGCGACCCTGATTGTGTCAAAACAGGGGTTAAGCTCCTTCGTTCTCTACGTGAATCGGAAAAGAGTGCAGATAACCGTCATAGCTCCGATCTTTTATGGGTTGCTGTAACTACGGAGCGAAACAATCCGCAACTGATACGAGAACTGGGACAATTACTTGAAAAGAGAGGATGTATATATCTTAAGCCGTTCGATACTTTCAAATTAGAAAATGATCTTACACAAGTTCTGGGGATAAAGAGCCAGGTTGATCCTATACTTCTTTCACATGAACATTTATCGCCTGTGCAGAAAGATGGAGGAAAATAATGAATCAAAAAGGGTTCGAACAATTAAGCGTTTCCTTGCTGAATGTAATCAGAAAAGTTAAGGATAAAGAATCTTTGCTTCATATTTCCTGTGGACTGCTGAAGGCAGATGCAGCCTTTCTGATACGCCGGGAATTGCCTGATAAATCTGATAAAGTGATTCTTCATCATGTTTATCTTCCAGAATATCGTAAATATTTTAAAGAAAATGATCTAAATACCCTGCGAAAATGGTATGATTTCGCTCTTCTGCCCCAAGGCATAGACGGTTTTACGAAAGAGAGACCGATCAAGATAGGAGATCAAGAATTTCCTGATGCGCTGGTAGCTTTCGGTTCCCGCAAACCTGACAATCTATCTCCGTTTTACGAAATGATCCTGCTGAAAAAACGCGGTGATAAAGAACCTTATCGATCTTATCACTCATGGGCTGCTGCTCAACTGATTCATCAGTTTGAATTTTTTGAATTGCAAAATGCATTAAGAATGGAAACAAAACTTAAGAATCAGTTGGCAAAATCTCTAAGCACTGAAACAAAACTTAAGAACCAGTATGCAAAATCCCTAAGCACTGATGTGTTTCCAGACGAATCGTGGGAAGGATTGAAAAAAAGGATGCAAGACCACCCTGAGAAAATTCGATTCCTTTCCTATGCTATATGGACAGCCTACCAGGTACGAAAGGAAGAGGCTGGTTATCAGTATGATAAGGATAAAGATTCTGCAAAAGATGAGTTAAAAGAAAAAGATGATGAGAATAAAATTTATGCTGATGTGGTTAATTTTCTATTAGACAGCAAAGCCTCAGACAATGATGACCTGTTTGCCGAATTGAAGGAAAATATCAATCATGTAAAGCGATATCCTTCCGAAGGCGAAGAGAGGAAGTGGTCTGTGCTGAGTCTGCTCGTTCTTGAACATGCCTGGCGAAATCTTAAAAAAAAGGCCGACTGGCGCAAGAATGACCCTGAACAGTCGAACCCTTCCCAATCTGAAATAACTGACTTTTGTAATGTCACAGAGTCGGCTAAAAAACTTCTTGAACTAACACGGGGAGTGATAATTCAAGCGATTACTTCCGAAAAAGCAAAAATCGATGAGACCACCGGCAAAAAGAAGCATAATTCCTCTGAGTTCCAGAAAATGGGACGGGGGTTTCTTCGTCTATTCCTGGCGCAGGAAATAGCAAAGCCGAACTCGAAATTGAAGCAGATATATCTTGGTAATGACAAAAAAACAGATGAGCACAGCAAAACTTCTGTTTATGGGTACTGCAAAGCTCCTGCTGAACTGAAACGAACATTCATCCTGAATCTTTCGCGTTTCATGCTAAGCGTGGTGGCGCTTCTCCAAAAGGATACAGGCATACAGATAAAGCGTACACCGACCAATCCGCCGGTAATCGGTTCAAGCGAAGAACTTGACAGCCTCTTTTATCTTATTGACCGTTTTGTTCACGTGGAACTGGAAGTAGATGAACGGATCAATTTCAGGGATCATATAACCCGTCAAATCGGTTCCGAGGTCAGCCATTACCTGAGAAGACCTCATTACAGAGATCATCTACTCCACGTAATTGATGTTTTTTTGCTTGGTTATCTTTTGCTGAATACAAAGTTATACTGGGTAGAAAGCAGGGAAACCCTCCTGGTTGACCATCTTACCGAATTAGCCGCATCCAAAAGGATTGATGACCAACAACCGATACTGAAAAGAGACTGGATGCGTAATTGGGCTGTGGCGAGCCTTCTTCACGACATAGGTTACCAGATAGGACACGACAGCAGTATTTCATCCGATCACAATGTTTGGAAAAACTATTTTGCTTTAGCATGTCCAGTTGCGCCCTCATCTGCATGGCTCAAATTCAAAAGTAATGAAAACAACGACAAGGATTCTCAAAGCCTGAAAAATCTCCTTGATTCTGTCAAAAATCTTGTGGAAGGACTGCGCAATAAACGGGAAGTACTTAAAGAATATATTCCGGCAATAGATGAGAAAAATGATAGCTATATCACCAGGGATCATGGGATGTTGAGCGCACTTCGTATTGCCCAGGTCATTTGTCATGCCGATCATAAGACAGATACAGAGAACAAACTAGACAACAAAGCAAACAGCAGCGACCTGGCTGTTTGCTACCGTCATGCAATTCACGCTATAGCTTATCACAATCTGGCTTGCGACAAAGTCTATTTTGACTCGCATCCTCTGGCCTGTCTTCTTCGCTTGTGCGATGAACTGCAAGACTGGGACCGCCGCAGGGTCAATATGGAAAAAACGGTTAAGCATCTGTATCTCGACCTTCAGAAAGAGGATTCCTCCAGTTTTTCTTCTTACGATTCGTATGAAATGATTGACTCTTTTAAGGCCAACCTCGATTTTCAACCTGTCCCCAAAAACGGCTTTCCAACATCTATGGAAGTGAGTTTGAAGGAAGAAAAACCGTGTTTTCAATTTGCCCTGCTCTATCGTGATTCAATAAAAGGTCACTTTGATCCAACCATGACCTTGCTTTGCAAGGCATACAACCTCCAGCATGTTGATTTTAGTGTTTCTGACCAGGGACACAATAACTTGAAATTCACCATCAACCTGAAGTTTCCTCGTCCAAGAGCGTATCGCAGCATCACCGAATATGATATCTATGCCCTTTTTACAGAGAAAGTTCGTTTTCTGCCATTGCTTCGGCAGTTTAGTTCGATCAAGGAATCTGAAGCCGGTTTAGTTCATCTTGAATGTAAAAAAGAAAATTTTTCTAAACAAGATTGTTTCGGCATCCTGTTAACAGGCGCATCAAAGCCCGGACATCATCATGGATGGCTTTCCGTTAATCCGAATCATTTTTTTAACCAGTTTATTGAGTTCAAGAAGGATATCCTTGGAAGAATTGGAGGGAGGAATTCTTTCTGATTAATCTGTCCTTTCTACAGGCTTTAATCCGAAGGCTGTAGCTCCCTGACAGCCTTCTACCTTCAGCCTTCTACCTTCAGCCTTCTACCTTCAGCTCGTAGGTTGGGTTGAGTTTGCGAAACCCAACAAAATATGGTTGTTGCACCGATATTGTTCTCTCAATCATTTTGCAATTTCGTGCAATTGATGTTGGGTTTCGTTCCTCAACCCAACCTATACGGCTTGAATGCAAATCAATTCCAGCATATGTTTTCATATGACACCTCCTAAAACCATAAAATTAATGCTACGTTCTATTACGTACTGGTACCATAGCATCTTTTGCTATGGTTAGGGAGGTGTCATTTCTTTCTAAACTCGTCAGGCTGTAGCGACATTTAGCGAAGCAGTCCGAAGAAAAATGTCACGCTTGACGAGTATGCCTCGTATACCTGCAAAGTAAAGCACCTGGCGATGAATTTGCTCTAGCGCAATACCAAGTCCTTTATATGATTATCAAGTCTACTTTCTACTTTTGACCCTTATTAATTTTAAACAAGGGTCAAAAGTAGACTTGACCCCATTTCTCTTCTGATGATTCCCAGCCCTTTTTTTAAAAGGATAATTTTGCTCTTAAAGAGAATCCCTAGATGCCAAAAAAATGTTGCAGAAACGTGCCCATAGGTGCGAAAGTGGTTCCACTAATGTGACAATATGCACGTTTGTGGAATTATAAATTGACCTTTTATTTTTATCAACTATAATAAGCATTATGAAAAGGGACATTTATAAAAAGCTGTTAAACTGGAAGCGGTCTGAACTACGAAAACCCCTTATCCTGAAAGGGGCAAGGCAGGTTGGAAAGACCTACCTGCTAAAAGAATTTGCAAAAAATGAATATGATAATTTTATCTATCTGAATTTTGAAGATGATCCGGCACTTGACGCAATTTTCATGCACAGGTTCGATAAACAGAAGATTATCAGCTACCTTTCAGCATATGCAAATGTAACAATATCACCGGATTCAAGTCTGATTATTTGTGATGAAATCCAGGCATCTGCTAATGCATTAAATGCATTAAAGTATTTCAAAGAAAATGCTAATGAATATCATGTGATAGCAGCAGGCTCGTTACTAGGAATAAAACTGGCTGGCCAAAAATCTTTTCCCGTGGGGCAGGTAAATTTTCTGAATCTTTACCCCATGACTTTCCTGGAATTTCTTGATGCACTTAAGAAAACATCTTTACGGCATTTAATTGAAGGCAAAAAAGAGGGCTTTGAACCTTTTCCAGAACCTTTCCATGTTGAACTGATAGAGCTCCTGAAGTATTATTATTTAACAGGAGGTATGCCTGAAGCAGTGGATGCATACTGCCGGACTAACAGTTTCGTTAATGTCCGGCAAATTCAAAAGGAGATCATTGATTCTTATCTTCTTGATTTCTCCAAGCATGCAGAAAAATCAGATATAGTAAAAATATCTTTAATATGGCAGTCTATACCGGTTCATTTGTCAAAAGAAAATAAGAAATTTATCTTTTCCGCTGTGAAAAAGACCGCCAGAGCCAGAAGCTATGAAAATGCTCTCCAATGGTTAATTGACGCAGGAGTTTTATATAAATCTTATAATGTATCAACTCCAAAACTTCCTCTTGAGGCTTACGCCAAAACAGAGTTTTTCAAAATATTCCTTCTTGATATCGGACTACTGGGGGCGATGTCAAATATTTCTATGGATATGATAGTAAGGGGAAGTACAATTTTTACACATTTTCATGGTGCGATGGTTGAAAACTACGTAGCGCAGCAACTCTTAGAAAAATTCCAAACAAATTTGTTCTACTGGACCAGCCAGGGCAAAGCTGAAGTTGATTTTTTATTCTCTGTTAATGACAGAATATATCCTGTTGAGGCTAAGGCGGGGATTAACCTGCAAAGCAAGAGTCTTAAAGTCTATAATGAAAAATACCAACCGCATATTTTATCACGTACAAGTCTGCAAAATTTAAAAAAAGATGATAAGACTTGCAATTATCCTCTTTATGCGATTTCCCTGTTTCCTATTTGATACTTGAATCCGTGGTTTTGGTACATCTTGATTAGCAGATTAGTTGACATCTGTTTACTCAGGTGTCAGCAAGTCCCGATTGCAGCCAGAATGCCTTAAAATAGCGAAGTCAGGTTCTCGCCTTTCCTAAACTTGAATTGTGAATTAATGCTTGATAATTAAGCCACTATTTTTTAGCAAAATCAGGTATGGAATAGAGCATGGGGAATTGAACCGCAAAAGCGAGCGCATTTCCCATAGCTTGTCGAAGCAAAAGCGAGTATTCCGCTTATACTTGGCTGCGGGGAGTTTCAATAAAGATAAAAAAGTAAAAAGCCAATTCGAAAAAGTTAATTCACAATTCAAGCTTTGACACCAAAGCTTTGACACCAAAGCTTTCCCATGACATATGAAATTATGAAGCCTGAAACCATAGGGTTAAGTAAGAGTAAGCTCGTTCTGGGAAAGCATTCCGGCAGACATGCGCTTCGCTCACATTTAAAGGAATTAGGATACGATCTTAGTGATGAAGAGTTAAAGCTCGTATTTAAAAAATTCAAGGAGCTTGCTGATAAGAAAAAACATATTTTAGATGAAGATCTGGAAGTCATTGTTACTGAGGGCATTTTAAGAACAGCGGAAGTCTTCAACCTTGAATATCTTCATGTTTCAAGCGGAACAACAGTTAAGCCGACTGCAAATGTTAAACTCAAAATAAATGAAAAAGCTGCAGAAGGCTCCGGATCTGGTAATGGCCCGATTGATGCTGCCTATAATGTTATTGCAAAACTTACAGGTTCAAAATCAGAACTGTTAAGGTTTTCCGTTAGCGCAATTAGTGGGGGTACGGATGCACTGGGCGAAGTTACTGTACGATTAAAAGAAAACGGACTTATTGCACTCGGCAGGGGAACCGATCCGGACATTATCACAGCCAGCGCCAAAGCTTATATTAATGGACTTAACCGGCTGGAATACTTAAAAGCAAATCCCATAGAAACATCTGAAGTTATTTAAATAATAGGTGGATAGGTAGAAGGCTGAAGACTGTCAGAAAGCTTCACTTTTCAGCCTTCTACCTTCAGCCTTAAACCTTCAACCTTCAGTCTTCAGATGGTAGGTTGGGTTGAGCTTGCGAAACCCAATAAAGCATGGTTGCACCAATATTGTTATCTCAATCATTTTGCAATTTCGTGCAATTGATGTTGGTAGCCCTCAAACCTTTGCAAGTTTTTCAATTTCTCGAATAAGCGCAGGAAGATTGGGTCGAGTGAAACTCATCTCTGCTGCAAGAATTCGGTTGTGTTTATTGCATAAACTATTAGCTTAAGGCAATGGCTTATCGTAAAGTAAAAAAGCCAATTTGAAAGAGTTAATTCACAATTCAAGCTTTAGAATAGGTTGCTATCAACCGGAATAAGCAGAAGATCAATAGCAATTGAAAATCGGCATAAATAAATTGACAAATAATATTTATAAATATATAAACAATAAGCTATTTGATGTTCATATATTTATAAACTTTTTTATCCCTATAATGTGTTTATTACCATGAAGGCTTTTCAAAAAAAACTGATTATTGAACAGCTAAGCTCTACGCTAAACCGTTTCAAAATTTTGAAAACGATTATTCCGCCACAAAAAGGCTGGATACGTGCCATTCGTGACGCATTGGGGATAAACGGGAGGCAGTTTGCACAACGGCTCGAAGTTAACAGGTCGCGCATCACACGCATCGAGCATGATGAGGTCACCGGAAACGTGACCTTAAGAACTATGCATCGTGCAGCCGAGGCTTTGGACTGTGTATTTGTTTATGGACTTGTTCCGAAAACCAGTCTGCAGGATACAATAAAAAAACAGGCGTACCTCGTTGCAAAGAAACGAATAATGCGGGTTTCTCATACTATGTTACTTGAAGATCAAGGGTTGTCTGAAAAAGAAAAAAAGAAGGCTTTTGATACTACTGTAGAAGAACTGATTCAGACAATGCCAAAGTCATTGTGGGATGTTTAGGGCTCGCTCAAAATGACTATTGATTACCCTGAAGGCGCCACGCCTTTAGAACCTGATGAAACAGAAGGACTTCTGCTCACACATATTACAACACGAGCAGAGCTTGATCGCTGGGAACAAGACAATATCAGTCAGGCATATCTATGGGCAGAGCGCCTTAAAAAAACAGATTTTTTTAACGAAGATTTTATATGCCGGCTTCACAAAAAAATGTTTGGGAATGTCTGGAAATGGGCCGGCAAGTTTAGAAAAAGCAATAAAAATATCGGGATCAATTGGCAGGAGATAGCTATCGAACTCAAGAAACTCTGCGATGATGCAAAAGCATGGACTGAATTTGAAACATTCACGCCCGATGAGTTTGCAGTACACTTTCATCATCGTCTGGTATGTATCCACCCATTCCCAAACGGTAATGGGCGACATGCAAGACTAATGGCAGATCTGATACTCGAAAAAATTTTAAAAAAACCTGCCTTTACATGGGGAAGTGCAAGCCTTATAAAACAAGGTGAGAGCAGAAAACGGTATATTGAATCATTAAAAGCAGCCGACAATCATGACTATTCTTTGCTGATGGAATTTGTGCGTTCTTGATTTCAATATATCTGTACAGATCCTCGGCAAATCAGCTAAAAAATGTTTAAACATCAAACAGTCGTTGTGGGGAGGTTATGATGACCGAAGCCTTTTATTTATATGGTAGCTCAATTTGAGGACATTCAATAGATGTAAATTCGGGATCTTTATGAACCAAAATTGCATCTTCCTGAAAAGCACTTGCAGCAACCCAGGCATCAACGACAGAAAGTTTATTTCTTGCTTTAATTTCTGCCGACACCTCAAGTAGATTTTTTGTTTCATGAACCCATTTTATAGGTAATGACTGACACTCCTCGTAGGCCAACCGGCCAGCAAGTTCGTTTTCGTCTTTCCAGACTCTGTATAATGTTTCCATGAGCGAAAGAAAGCAGGCAAAACACAGACATTGTTTATCTTGAGCTTTATACATTAGGCCAGCAATAAAATCCGCCCCATCTTCATCATCTCGCAAAGTCAACAGTGCCGATGTGTCTAAAAGATAACGCTTCATTCACGTTCCTTATCTTTTTTCCGATCAGCTAAAAGCCTTCCAACAGCACCGCCACCCCCCTTACCACGGAACTCATCAATAGGATTCATTTTAACAGGCACAACTCTCAAATTGTTGTTTTCCACAACCCACTCTAAACGGTCAGCTTGGGTCAAATTAAATTGACGCCTGATTGTTGCAGGAATGACAGTCTGCCCCCTGGCTGTAATTGTGCTTCTCATCTCGCACCTCCTTGAATTACATTACATAAACAAAAATAATTCAGACTCCAAGCTTTGTCAATACTTCTAATACTTTTTTTAACACAAAAAACACTTTTAATTAAACATAACCCGATATTATGCGACAGGTTGTTTTGGATGTCCCCTTTAATGCCCCCTTTATAATTTTACTCTGACCCCATTTATTCAACACCCATTCGACATTCACAGGCTGACCAGCTCGTAGGTTGGGTTGAGCTTGCGAAACCCAACAAAATATGGTTGTTGCGCCGATATTGTTTTCTCAATCATTTTGCAATTTCGTGTAATTGTTGATGTTGGGTTTCGTTCCTCAACCCAACCTGCCCGGCTTTGAGATTCATTAAAATCTCTCCTCATGAATAGTGAATCTTATCTTTGGCTGCCAACGCATTTTTTGTTATGTTTTTTGGTTGTAATGCTAACATGCTATTGAAATAATTTTGCTACAATTTTCATTGGCATGAACATTCGTGTTTTACCGTTGTGGTCGCACAATGTTTCAAAACCGTATTTTGAATAGAACTGTTCTGCGTTTTTGTTTAAGCAGTCAACGATAACTGCAAAGGCTCTCATCATAGAATTAATTTTCCATAAATATTCGAGAGCCTTTATTAATGTAACTCTCCCCAATCCTTGGCCATGGTACTTCAAATGAACAGCCATTTGTGCAAGCAAAAACACAGGCACAGGGTAACGAGGTAATTTTTTTGCAAGTGCTTCTGGTAGCGTGTCTCTTCTAATAGAGCTTGGTGCAATTGTATAAAATGCGCAGATGGGATATTTGCCATCATAAAGTGGGACGGAAGCTGGTAGCAGCATAGTTTTGCTTATTCCTACCTTCGTATGTTTGGCTGCCTGGGTTTGAATGAATACGTTTAATTCGGCTCCACCGCAATCAAATGAAGCTCGATCATGGATAGCTTTGTCAAGCTCGACAAATTCATAAGCCCAACTCATTTAATGCCTTGTTTTTTTGTATAAGCTGCGGCGTCCAGCAAAGCTTTATTCGGGGTTCGCGCTTCTTCGCATGCACTCATAAAACGATCGAAAATATCATTTTCAACGGTTATACTTTCATGCTGAGCAATTACTTTAGTAGCATTATTATCTATAAGTCTGACGACATACTCAGTGAGACTCCTCAATCCAAGCAAGGCAGACGCTTTTTCTGCTTTTGCTTTAATTTCTTCATTTAGCCTCATATCAAGGCGAGCAGTAACCATTCTCATTCTCCTCATTGATATTATTCGGTTAAACTCCTTACTTATTCAATAAATATAAGGCTCATTGAGGATTTTGTCAAGCCGTACGGAAAAATTCCGTACAAATATATTATCTCAGAGTTTATTCAGACTCCATCGGCTACCAACGTAAGAAGGGACAGCCTGTAAATTCAGTTAGCACTTATGGGGCGATATTCCCTAACCTGCATTGCTTTGCAGGGGCTACCATTTGTTTCTAAAAGCCTTCAACCTTCAACCTTCAGCCTTCAACCTTCAACCTTCAACCTTCAACATCAAGCGTTCCGATAATATCCGTAACCTTTTGAATATTATTTTTGATAAGAAATTTTTCAATGCCTTCAATTATATCTATGATGGCATTGGGGTTAATAAAATTAGCCGTACCAACCTGAACAGCCACAGCGCCGGCTATCAAAAACTCAAGAGCATCGTCTGGTGTCATAATTCCACCAACACCAATTACCGGAATCTTTACTTTCTGAACAACCTGCCAGACCATACGAAGAGCTACAGGCCTAATCGCAGGTCCGGAAAGGCCTCCAGTAATATTAGCAAGCTTTGGACGACGGGTTTCAATGTCTATGCTCATACCCGTTATAGTATTTATCAATGATACAGCGTCAGCGCCCGCCTCTTCCACACTTTTTGCGATTTCTGCAATATCGGTCACATTCGGCGATAGTTTAACCATAAGAGTTTTTGCAGTACTTTCTCTAACAGCCTTGACAACATTAAACGCTGATTCAGGATCAACACCAAAGGCCATGCCACCTGCTTTTATATTAGGGCATGAAATATTGACCTCAATGCCTGATATTCCATCAATATCATCTATTCGTGATGCAAGCTCCGCATATTCGACAATATCCTTCCCATAAATATTTACAAAGGTAGGTGTTGCAAGTGTTTTTAAGAAAGGAAGCTTTTCCTGTAAAAAGACTTCAAGGCCAACGTTTTCAAGACCAATTGCATTCAGCATACCACAAGGTGTTTCAACAATCCTTGGAGGTTTGTTGCCCTTTGAGGCTTCAATTGATAAACCTTTTACAATAATTGCTCCAAGACGATTCAAATCAACAAGTTCCTCGAATTCTCTTGCATATCCGAATGTGCCGGACGCTGTCATTACAGGGTTCTTAAGCTTTATCTCTCCAATACTGACTTCAAGATCAGGATTTTTTTTCATAATAGCATCCTTGATTGTTAATATAATTTTGATTTTGCGTAACAACTTAGCCTTTTGAAAAAGAATCTGACAGGATAACAGGATAAACAAGATTTGTAAGCGTTCACGGCTACAATAATTTAAATCCTGTCCAAAAAAATAATATTTAACAGTGCTAAAGTGTTACGATTTTGCTAATTTATGACAGTAATATGATGTAATATTTTATAAAATATATATTGATAGATATCAAGACACTGTTTTAAGATATATAAAATCATAAGTCGCATAATGTGTAAAATTTTTATTAATTGTAATAAGTTAGCTTTTTGAAACAAACCGGCTGAGCTGATATATTTTTAAAAAGCTAAAGTGTTATGAGTTCGTAAATTTCTGATTATAGTAGGGGGAATTTTAATGGGTCATAACGTCAACTACGATAAAAAGTATCGACTTCTGCAACAAAGATTGGATCGTAATATTACTGGTGCTCCCGAGTCCCCAGTATTTATGAAGATATTGAAACTCCTGTTTTCTCCAGAAGAAGCAGAACTCGCCAGAAAAATCCCGGGCCAGCCTGTTTCTCTGAATGCTCTTTCAAAAAAGCTGTCTATAGATTGTAAAGAACTTGACGAAAAATTAACTGAAATGGCTCAAAAAGGTTTAGTGGTAGATCTCGAACACAAAGGAAAACGCTATTTCGTCCTTGCACCGGTTGCAATAGGTTTTTTTGAGTTCACTTTTATGCGTACTCGCAATGACATGCCCATGGCAGAGTTAGCTCGTTTATTCGACCAATATATGGAACAGGATGATAAATTCATCCACTCGCTCTTCCAGGGACAAACACAAGTAGGTCGCTCACTTGTTCGCGAGGAATCCCTTCCTGAAAGCGATCATACTGAAATACTTGACTGGGAGCGCACAAGTCATATTGTGAAGTCAGCAACTACTGTTGGAGTATCGTTATGCGTCTGCCGTCATAAAGCAAGTCTTCTGGGGAAAAATTGCAACCGCCCTAAATGGACATGCCTTTCTCTCAATTACGTTGCAGAATCAATAATACGTTGCAAGCTTGCCAAACAAATTACAAACACCGAAGCAATGAAAATTCTTGAAAAAAGCAAGGAGGCCGGCTTGGCTCAAACCGGAGACAATGTTCAGCGTAAAGTAGCCTATATATGTAACTGCTGTGGCTGCTGCTGCGAGATGATGCAGGCAATAAAAATTTTTGACATCCGCAATGCAATTGTAACCTCAAACTGGATAATGGAAATAGACCTTTCCAAATGTAATGGGTGCGGGAAATGTGCAAATGCATGCCCTATAAATGCAATAGAAATAATTCAGGAAGGTGAGAAAAAAAATAAACGAAAAAAAGCAGTCTGTGATGAAAACTTGTGCCTTGGATGTGGTGTATGCTATTCTGCCTGTAAATTTGGTGGGATTACCATGAAACCTCGTATACAAAGGGTCTATACCCCTGAAAGCATATTCGACCGTTTAATAGCTATGGCAATTGAGCGTAAAAAGCTGGCAGATCTTATCTTTGATGAACCTGAACGGCTCAGTCACCGTGCAATGGGACGGATCATACATGTCCTCGAAAATTCCTCCCCTTTTATGGCTGCAATGTCGGTCAAGCCACTGCGGTCTGTTTTTCTGAACATGGTTGTTAAAGGAGTAAAGTGGAAAACTGGAGAACTTACTAAAGTCATTAGTTAATCAAAAAACAAATTTCTTGACAATATAAATAATAATACTTAATTTTTATGAGCATATTCTCATAACGGAGTTTTTATGGTAAGACCCCAAAAAAATCGTATTGTTGCATTCAAGCCGGACGTCAGCTATTTCAAGCCAAGAGGCATACCAATGATAGACTTGTCAGAAGTCCATCTAACTGTTGACGAACGTGAATCAATAAGGCTTGCAGATCTCCTTGGGATGTCACATGAAGAAGCAGGCAAGCGTATGGAAGTATCCAGAGCAACATTTGGCAGAATTGTCCAGCGTGCACGAAAGGCTGTTGCGGATGCACTTATTAACAGCAAGGCTATTAAAATAGAAGGAGGAAATTACAGCTTAATCAACGACAAGAGAATATTTATATGCATTAATTGTGATAACAGGTGGGAAGAACCTCTTGGTACTGGAAGTCCCCAAAACTGTCCTGCCTGCAATGATAAAAATTTTTACAGAATCAGAGATAAAAAATAATTATAACATTTAGTTAAGGAGGTAATTTGAAATTATGAAAATTGCTATTACATCTTCAGGTAAAAATCTGGAATCTAATGTTGATCCTCGCTTTGGAAGAGCAGCTTATTTTATTATTGTTAATCCTGAGACCATGGATTATGAAGTCGTAGAAAATATACAAAACCTTAACCTTCCCCAGGGAGCCGGCATACAGGCTGGCCAGACAATTGCCGGAAATAATGTTGATGTTCTGCTTACAGGCAATTGCGGACCTAAAGCGTTTAAAGTATTACAGAGCGCGGGCATAAAAATTATAACTAATGTAAAGGGAAGAGTTCTCGACGCAATTTCTATGTACAAAAAAGGCGAATTGGAACCAACAAATGGACCTAATGTGGAAGGGCACTGGGTATAAAAAATTTATAGGAGATATGTATAATGGATGAATCTCAAAAGACCGGCTGCAGTATTTCTGATCAAAAGAACGCACAAGATGCTTTAGATGCATCTGTTAAAGGCTCTTTAACCAAAATAAAAAATAAAATAATCGTCATGAGCGGAAAGGGAGGTGTCGGCAAGACCAGCGTTTCAGTAAACCTTTCCATAGCTTTAGCAAACAAGGGTTTTAAAGTTGGACTTATGGATGTTGATTTACATGGGCCCGATATTCCCAGAATGCTTGGATTTAAGGGTATGCTGGACTTGAGTGAGAATCGGAAGCTGAATCCAATGAAATACTCTGAAAACCTGAAGGCTGTTTCAATTGAATCACTTACATCAGACAAGGATGAGGCAATAATATGGAGAGGCCCGATTAAGCATTCTACGATCAGACAGTTCATCGGAGATGTAGAATGGGGCGAACTTGACTATTTAATTATTGACTCTCCTCCCGGTACCGGCGATGAGCCGCTGACAGTTGTACAGACGATTCCGGATGCAAGGGCTATAATAGTTACAACACCTCAGGAAATTTCTCTTGCCGACGTAAGAAAATCTATCAGCTTCTGCAAAACAGTAGGTATGAAAATCCTGGGACTTATCGAAAACATGAGCGGTTTTACATGCCCTCATTGCGGCGAAAAACTCGATCTGTTTGGACATGGCGGTGGAGAAAGAACCGCAAAGGAAAAAGGATTAAAATTTCTGGGAAGAATTCCGTTTGACCTGAACGTTGTCTCGTGCGGCGATTCCGGCACCTCTATCCAGGATAAATATAAAGACTCCCAGGTAACCAGGGCATTTTTAAGTATTGCTGATATAATATCTGAAATAAAACAAGATACTAAAATAAAACAGGACATAAAAAACAGGAGATCTGATATAATGAAATTTGCTATACCTTTAGCTGATGGCAAGCTGACTGCTCATTTTGGCCATTGTAAAGAATTTGCGTTTATAGATGTTGAAGAAAATATAATTAAGAAAAAAGAAATCGTGGTACCACCTGCCCACGAACCGGGTGTACTTCCCAAGTGGCTGCACGAACAAGGTGTTAATGTAATAATAGCAGGCGGAATGGGAAATAAAGCACAGGTTCTTTTTAATGAACAAAACATAAAAGTAGTTACAGGAGCGCAGCCTCTTGAACCTGAAGAGCTTATTAACAGCTATTTAAACAATACTCTTACTACAGGCAATAACCTCTGTGACCACTAAAATTGGAAATTTAAGATTGTTGATTGTTGATTTGTGGAATCGCTTTGCTCTGTTTTTTTGTTATAAAATTAATAGAATACCTTCAATCATCAATCGACAATCAACAATCAACAATCAACAATCTTAAGCCCTAAAATTTAATGTAACCTAAGTTGAGCGATTTTTGGGGAAGAGATGTACTGAAATCTTGATGCATAAGGGTTTGCGAAAACCGCAGGTATACCCGTGGATATGTCGAGGATTTTCGCGAATCCTTGATGCGCAAGAGATCAGTGCAGATCAAGCCAAAAATCGCTCAATTTAGGTGTAAGGAACGGGGAAGTTATTCCAGCCCCATCCCTGTTGCTGATTTTGCTGAAAGGAGAAAATCATGGAGGATTTGACCAAAAGTATTGTCATTCCACTGGATGGTTCCAAGAATTCTTTGAGATCACTGGAGTATATTAATCTCATCTACGGGCCAGGTCACAACCTTGAAGTAACCCTCATTCACATTCTCCCCTCTTTGCCGCCAATATTAACAGATAATAAATCAATGGATAAGAAAACCCGAGCCAGGTTGAAGTCTGTAGAAAAAAAGAACGAAGAGATGGCTGAACAAATTTTATCAGACGCCAAAAATATACTTATAACCAAAGCTTTTAATGAAGAAAAAATTAAAACATGCTGTCAGAAAAGAGGAATTACCGTTGCTCAGGATATTTGCCAGTGGGCGTCAATTAAACAGGTAGATACTATACTTCTGACCAAACGGGGAAGGACTGAAATAAAAAGTTTTTTTATGGGTGAAGTCTCCACCAGACTGGTTGAATACCGCAGAAATAATCCGGTATGGATATTAGAAGGTTGTATTGATTCAAAAAATGTGCTTGTCTGCGTTGATAACTCCGAAAACGCTCTAAGAGCTGTTGAACACGTCGGTTTCATGCTCTCTGGAACCGATTGTCATATAACCATTTTCCACACCATGAGACATTTAAGCCGTTTTGTTCCAATGCAGGTACTTGAAGAGGCTGAGGATCTTGAAAAACTCTGGAAAAACAAAGCGGGCAAGGAAATTGCCCCTTATATAAAAAAAGCCGGGGAAATACTCCTTAAAGCCGGACTGAGCAAGGAGCAAATAACTACAAAGGTCACAGAAGGCAGCCGCTCAGCCGCTGATGATATCTTAAAGGAAGCGCAGGATAACAATCATGGCACAATAGTTTTGGGCAGACGCGGCCTTTCGGCAGTAAAAGAGTTTTTCATGGGAAGTGTCACAACCAGTGTCTTAAATCAGTCTACAAGTTTAGCTATCTGGATCGTTCAGTAGTTCTGTGGTAACCACTCAGATTCACGGTTCAAAGGTTCACGGTTCAAAGGTTCACGGTTCAAAAGGTTATAGAGATTCTTGGTCTAAATCAATTCAGCCTGCCTGAAATGCTACATCCACTGGTTTATATAGGACTTCTTCTTCTTTTGAGCTATGCAGGAGGAAAAGTCGCCAGTTATCTCAAAGCTCCCCGGATTAGCGGGTATATTGTAATCGGAATGCTTATAAGCCCTTCAGTTCTGGGGCTTTTCCATTTTCATTGTCCAATACAACGCGTATAATCTTTGCCATATCTCTTCTAAGAATAGGTTTCATGATAAACTCGCGAATGCCGATAGCTTTTGCTTTTTTTTCAGATATTACTTCGCTGAAACCAGTACAAATAATAATTGGAATATCAGGACGAATGGCCAATATTTCCTTGGATAGATCTTTACCTGTCATTTTTGGCATAATCATATCTGTGATAACCACATCGAAATTGCTGGGTTGCTCCTTGAAAGTTTGCAATGCCTCAATGCCATTCGTTTTCGCAATCACTTTGTAGCCAAGACTCTCCAGCAATTGTCTTCCCGCTTCAACTAAGGCTGCTTCATCATCAACGAAAAGAATTCGTTCTTTCCCATGAGGGACTGGTTCATAGTGTTCGGATTCCATAGTAATTTCGCTTTCAATCACTGGGAAAAAAACCTTAAATGTTGTTCCTTTTCCTACTTCGCTACTTACCGTGATCGCACCACCACAACTTTTTACGATTCCATGGGTCACAGCAAGTCCCATACCGGTTCCTTCTCCATGTTTTTTAGTCGTAAAAAACGGATCGAATATTCGCTCAATAACCGAACTGTCCATGCCGTGACCTGTATCGCTTATGGTAAGTATTTGGTATTGTCCTGGATTCAGATCTAAATTTTGGACAACGGTTTTTTTATCAATCTCCATATCAGTTAGAGTCACTTGCAGTACTCCACCTTTTTTTTGCATGGCATGAGCCGCATTAGTGCAAAAATTCATCAATACCCTGTGTATTTCTGTAGAATCGGACAGAATCGGAGCTAACCCGGTTTTGATCTTTTGGCGTATTTCGATGGTAGTCGGCAATGACGCCCGCATCATTTTAAGTACTTCTTTGACAATAAGCTCAATTTTTATGGGCTTTTGCTCCTGTTCGGTCTGGCGGCTGAAAAGCAGAATCTGTTTTGTAAGGTCTTTTGCACGATTGCTGGCCTTTAAGATTTCATCCAGATCTCTTTTTAGTGAGTCACTTTTCGAAGCATTTAATGATGCTAACTCTGTGTAACCTATAATTGCAGCAAGAATATTATTAAAATCATGAGCTATTCCTCCTGCAAGGGTGCCAATGGCCTCCATCTTTTTGGTATATCTGAGATGCTCTTCAAGAAGATGTTTTTCCTCCTCTCTTTTTTTTAGGGATTCAGACATATCATTAAAGGCCATTGCAAGTTTCCCAATTTCGTCCTCTGTCTCAACAGGCACCTTCTTAATAACTCCGCTCTCCCCCAGCACATTAACACTTTCAGTTAATCTATTTAACGGCTTTGTTATCCCCCTTGCTAAGACATATATAAACGCAGAGCCGATTATCAAAAATATAATTCCAATTAAAATACTTTTTACCAATAAATCATCGAGCCTTTTATTAAGTATTATTTTATCTATGGTAATGCAGATGAAACCGATAATTCGATTCTGATCCTGGAATTGATCTTCTTTAAAAAAAAGAGCCTCTTCGTTTAAATAACTTGAGCTTACAATAACCGGCGACCAGAAATCTATTTTGTTTTTGTTATTAATGTAAAAGGAAGATCTATATGTCTTAAGTCTTTCAAATACATTATTATTGCTATTAATATCCTCAAAAACTGTTTTTTCCTGGCCCAATTTTCCAGGCTTTTTTTGATTCTTCAATAATTTCTTTTCAAGGTTAAATATAAAAATTTCAAGAACTCCCTCCTGCTGTAAGGTTCCATCAACATGGTTATCGAGTAGTTCTTCATTCTCTGAAAAAACACCCAGCCTTATAGCGCAAGCAAGTGTCTCTGATAATAATTTCCCGTTTTTTATCAGATTATCTGTTAAAGATTTGCTCTGGTGATAAATAAAAAAAGCAGTAAAAGCAGAAGATATGATAAACATGAAAATGGTAAATGCAGTAAAAATCTTAATGCCGAAGTTTTCATGAAGAGTTTTTAAGAGTTTTTTCATTAATTTTCTCTAAACTATTTTAGTAGCCGTTCACAGTTGTCGGTTCACAGTTCACAGTTTTTCCAATGAACTATGCAACGAGTGAAGCATGTTTGATATTGATCTCAATAAACACCGTAACCTCACATGAAATATAAACTTTAGTTCTCACACTTGCCTGCCGCTGGCAGGACTGAATCTCTGGCTTCTTGTCTGCCTCTGGCTGATACGTTTTGATCAACCATTAACCGTGAACGGCTACCTACTTTATTATGCGGGCTTTCTTGATAATATTATTGTTGATGTCGATCTCTAATTTCCTTGCTATATTAGTATTAATTGATATTAATGACTTTCTTGCATCGACTTTTTTAATATTTTCAGGAGCTCTTCCTGATACTATTGTGTTTGCTATTTCTCCTGCCTGTCTTCCTATATCGAAGGGGTCTATACTGATCGACATTAATGCACCCAGTTCTACATACTTATCTGAAAATGCGAGAACAGGTATTTTATTTTCGAGAGAAAAAAGAAGCAAAAACTCAATTGTCGCGGGAGTAATCAGCGTTAGATCCGGCAGCATCCAGAAAACATCTATGTTTTTTCTCATACCCAACAGTTCTGAAGGAACATCCCTGGAGTTTTGAACTTCTTTTGCAATCAGGTTGATATTCATTTTTCCGGCAGCGATCATAGCATCTTTTACTATATATCCGGTTCTATCCGGATCATATAAAAGACCTATATTTTTCACATGTGGTATGGCATTCAATAATAAATTTAACTGCTTTTCAGGAGCTATGCTCAAGCTAACGCCGAAAATATTTTTTTTACCAGAAATTATGGTTGTGGGATTTAAGACCATCATGTAAACAACGGGTATATCTTTAATCTCTTTTACTACTTGAAGGGCACCCATCCCTATTGCAAGGACAATATCAGGTTTGAATGAATTAATTGTTTTTATAATATTTGCATCATTTAATTCTGAAATAACAATCCTTTTGATCTCAGATCCTGTTACACTTTTAAACCCTTCAATTGTCTTTTCATATGGCTTAATCCTGACGCTCTGGACAGCTACGACCCTATGGCCGGCTTCGGCTAAACCGTGACAAAGAAATGTAAATATAAATATGAAAATAATATTAATATAAAATCTTTTTGTCATAAAATTTCGGATCCATTTTACTGAATTTTTTGTAATAGTTCACCACAGATTTTCACGGAATTACACTGAATTATCAATAGACCCACTCTCAAACGAGTTGTTTTGAAATAATTGATCAATTGGGCTTCGTTCTGATTTGTTATCTTTTTTATTGTATAGGAAATTATAAAATCAAAATCCCTTTAAAGTTAGTGAATATAAGCGTTCACGCTGTTTTTTTAATCCGCCTGAAGAGCGTTTTGTTCTTGTCTTGTTTTCTACGAAGAGCATAATAAAGCTGGATGCAGGATCCATCATCCCGGACCCCGATCCTGGACCGGCATGACAGCAGAACTTTGGACTCTCAAGTTACTCATTGTTTACAATTTTCAGTGAAACTCCGTGTCGTTCCGTGGTGAACTTTTACTAATTTTTTAACTATTAGAACAATTGGTTGAATATTGTAAAAAATTATGATATCATAAAATTATTTTGAATAAAACATTAATATTACCTAAGTTGAGCTTTTTTTTGCAAAGAAATGTGCTAAGATCTTGATGCAGCAAGGTTTGAGAAAAGCGTAGGCATACCAATGGATATGTCGAGACTTTTCGCAAGTCCTTGATGCGCAAGAGATTGGTGCAGGTCGAGTAAAAAAATGCTCAATTTAGGTATTAAGATTAGATGAATCTATATTTTATAAAAAACGGCATTTATATATTCTTTTTTTTCCTTGCCTCAGTATGCTTTTGCCCATCAGCTTTTGCCCAATCTGAAGAGGAGATGCAGATTCTCCGATTATTTTATAAAGAAAAAGACCTTGTTGTAGTATCCCCTACCAGATATCCAAAGCCGATCTCTCAGGCTGCAGAAAATATAACAGTCATTACCGCAAAAGATATCGAAAACATGAATGCCCATACAGTTACAGAGGTTTTAAACAGAGTGCCAGGCATTTTTGTTAGTTTTAACCAGGACTTTGGCGCAATCTCGCTACTCAATATTCAGGGATCCGAGCAAAAGCATGTCCTTGTATTGCTTGATGGTGTTCCCTGGAACTATCTGAATAGCGGTTCTGCGGAGACCAATTCAATTCCTGCAGGCATAATAGAGCGCATAGAGATCATAAAAGGACCTGCCTCATCAGCCTGGGGTTCATCCCTGGGTGGCGTGATCAACATCGTTACCAAATCTGCAGGAAACAGTGAGAAGCCCCGTGGATCCATAAGCGCTTCTTATGGCAAGAGCAATTCCCAGGATTACAGGGCACAGGTGTCGAGCAAGGCTGGATCTGTTGGATATTATTTGTTTGCAGGTCACCAGGAATCAGATGGTCTGAGGGCTTCCAGGAATTTTGATAATACAAGCCTTTATTCAAAGGTTAAGATTCCTGTTTCAAAAGATATAAATATTGGCTTTACAATAGGTTGCAGCGCACCGCAAATTGGGGGAGGAGATTTTGATTTTCTAAGTGGTGTTATTACGTCAGCAGGGTATAGTCGCACTTTTTTTGGGACTGCCTCTTTAGATGCTTTGCTAAACAGAGATTTCAGCTTCAATTTATCTGTTTACCATTTTAAGCAGAAATCTGTTTTGACCCTTGATTGGCTCTCAACCGGAAAGCTTTATCGGGATACAAGTTATGATGAAGAGACAACAGGTGGAAGCGGAAAACTGGTCTGGAGACATGGGGTTCACACTGCCGTGCTTGGAGTGGATCTGAGTTGCGGAAAACTTGACCAGACTATTACCGCCCCAGATAATAAGCCGCCAATAACCAAAACACATCCGGATATTGATAAACAGGCAATATATATAAATGACACGATTATAATAGACCGGTGGGCAATAACCCCAGGTGTTCGTTATGACCACAACAGTATTACAGGCTCGTTTGTAAGTCCCAGTCTTGGCGTTACTTACAAGCTTGGCGAAGATTCAATATTAAGAGCATCTGTTGCCAGGGGTTTTACCATACCTCCTCTTTCATGGGCATCAGGAGGTTATTTGTTTACTGATCCTAATCCATCTCTTGATCCTGAAGAGGTATGGTCATACCAGGCAGGCGCGGAAACAAGCGCTATTAATTATCTGTGGTTAAAGGCGACAATCTTTCATCATGACCTGAAAAATGCCCTGGTCTTAGACTATTCTGGCGTAGGACAGCCTATTCATATAAATGAAGGAAAAGTAAGGCGCAATGGTCTTGAAATAGAGGCTGAGACGGTTCCCGTCTATAACATGTCAATGTCGGCGGGTTTCGCTTATGTTGATATAGACCCACAAAATGAAACAGGCATGACTTATAATTATATGTATAATATCGGTATAAGGTATGACGATAAAAAATCCTTCAGGGCTGAACTGTTCGGCCATTATGTGTGGTGGGATATGGCAGGGTTTGATGATTTTATCTGGGATCTTAATTTAAATAAAAAAATCTGGTCTAAAGAAAAGGCTGCCACAGAACTTTTTCTTACAGCGCATAACATATTTAACGGATCACAGTACGCCTATGTTAACAGCAAAAACCCGGAAACATGGATTGAGGCCGGCATAAGGTTTAAATTTTAATCCACAGATTACGCAGATTACACAGAATTGGCAAGCCATTTACCCG
>Ga0255432_1026_pt1 | contig 32464 bp, 27 predicted proteins | sample ANMaggSeSYBR02I6_FD_182656 | JGI IMG/M metagenome (GOLD analysis project Ga0255432, IMG submission 182656) | Sediment cell enrichment communities from methane seep in Santa Monica Basin, California, United Staets - ANME aggregate JGI... | ecosystem: Environmental > Aquatic > Marine > Cold seeps >...
TTTTTACTTTTGGGTCGATTTGTTTTGCAATCCTGGCAATTTCAATTCCACCCCATCGATTTGCATGCATTATCGAAAAACCGATTACATCCGGTTTTTTTTCAATCAATGTCTCTTTGATGACATCATAGGATGTTTTGTTGACCTTATGCCAGTTCAGTATCTCAACGTCGTAATTATTTTCCTTTAAAACAGCACCCACATAATAAACTCCCATGGGTACAACGCTTATCTCTTCTTCATGAACTCTATCTTCAAGGAAATAGGGGTATATAAGTAATATTTTCATGGTTTACGGTTCACGGAACGGTTATCGGTTTGCCGACAAATGCGGCCATGGCAAACGGAATTGCTTTGTTGTAGCAGACTCCTTCCATGATCAACAACAATTATTTTTTCATATGTAGAAGACTCGTACCTCCAAGTGGGTGCGCCCTTCCGGGCGCATAAACAAAAAAGGCAGAGCCATCTTTGACTCTGCCTTTTTGTTTGACGGACTGGTGTCCAAAGTAAATTTTAAGATTAAGACTCAGTTCGAAGCGGACTTCCTCCAGTCGGGTTAGGGCTCGCTCAAAATTCAGAAATTTATATCAGAAGAGTTCTGGCTATCGCTTGGTTTAGAAAAGCGAAAGGTTTGCTTAAAATACAGTAGAGAATTCTTAAATACCGAAAGCCGGGCTTATTCCTAAGCGGTCCTTTAATAACACTTATTTTTACATTGAGTCGATACCAGTAACAATTCTTAAGCAATAGAAAACTATTTAAAAATCTTACGTACCCGCGGTCAAGTCTCAACAATCTTCCTTTTTTTTCAATGGCCACTATTTTGCCCAAGACAGATTCAGGAGCGATTATGCCCGCGCTGCCGCCTGCATCACCCTTCTGAAGAATCACGGTTTTTCCGGCTCGCTTGAAAATTCTGATAACGCGATGAGTGATTAAAACATGACTGTTTTTGAAAAGAATGATATCTCCTGGCTGCACTTCAGATGGGGCCACCCGTTTGGCAAGTATCCTGTCCTGAGCTTCTATGAGTGGCCACATACTGCCCGAAATGATGCGGAACCAGCCATGGCCACGTTTCTGAAAGACTTCTTCCTGCATTTCGATGATCACATTGGCCTTTTCCCTAAGCAATATCTCCTCCTGCCCGCCAGTGCCGGTCATTGGGAAGTAGGAACTCACTCGTAAGCCATCCGTTGTCTAAGACCACCAAGCGCCAGAGACGCCCGGAGACTTGTTGGGGTTGCAGTTAACGCTATTGGCAGATGTAGCACATGCCAGCGCCTTCTGCTCAAGGGTCACTTCTTCTTTGATTTTAGGCTTCTCGTAATCTAATTTCTTTGTGTTTGTAAACTCTTTAGATTGCATTTTTACCTCCATTTTGATTTATTTTGGTTAAGCTTTCTTATTGATCTTTGCCATTTCACAATAAAATTTTGCAGGGCCCAATAAATCCCCGTCCTCAAGCAGGGCAATTCCAGCGCATCTGCTACAGTAGGTGGCCAACTCGCATTCAGCACACGTCATTAGGTCACAAAACTTCATAGCTCGCAATTTTCTAGCCTGAGAGGACTGCCAGCCTTTTGAAAATGGTTGTTTCACAGCATTCCCAAAAGGGATTCGTAATATGGCACAGGGATAAATCTCGCCGGTCGGGGATATCATACAAGAGCTTCTTCCGGCTCCACACATTAGTAAGTCATCTTTTGATTTCAAATTACAGAACTCTTTTTTAACCTTCGTAATATCATGACCTGGCAAGTCATCAGAAACAATTTTAGAGAGTTCTAACCCATCAATTCGATAGGATAAAGGTTCTCTTGATCCATCCAATTTGGGAGATATGATCACATTGAGTTCATATTTTACATTGAGTTCATGAGCCAGAGAAATAACCTCTTTGTAGGAGCCCACATTGAATTTCATTAAAGGAGTTTTTATTACAACCTCAATACCTTTTTCTTTTAAAAGTCTGATAGCTTTAACAGACATATCAAATGAGCCAGGCACATTGGTTATCCCATCATGCAGTTTGCTGTTTGGTCCGTAAATACTGATTTCAACACTAAGCGGATTTAAGTCTTTGATTTTGTCAACTACCTTTTCATCAATCAACGTCCCATTAGTAAAAATACGAATCGCAAAATGTTTCTTCCTGGCATAGGTTGCCATTTTGAAAAAGTCATTCCTCAAAAATACCTCACCACCTGAAAACGTTATAAAGAGTGTTCCGGCATCAGCCAGTTGATCAAGGATATCTTTAAATTGATCTGCTGAAAGCTCGTCTGTTGACCGATTTGTGGGTAGATAGCAGTGGCAGCACCCCAAGTTGCAACGATGTGTCAGTTCAATCAAGGCATAGAAAGGGATGTTTTTCTCTCTAACTTTTTCCAGGAAGCTTACAGTCAAGCTTTTACCTCTATCAATGTTTTCCTTGAGAGTTCTTCTGCAAATTCAATGATATCTTCCAGTGCCTGCTCGTAGGTTACATTGAACTCTTCACGAATTGTCCCGGCTATTTCCTTTATGTTTGTTTTGCCGTTAGCCAGTTCCCAAATCTTGGATCCAACCCGGTTAAATACATATAGCTTGTTACTTCCCGAGGTAACGACCATGGCTTCATGGTCAATTATCCTGTAAGCTACCTTGTCGGTTTTATTGATATAGCTATTTTTGCTCACCATTTTCAATACCTCTTTCTATATCTTCATGGTTTTTATACATTGCCATAAGGATCTGTCGGGCAAAAAATGTAATTGATAAAAAGGCACCTGCTCCACTATATCAGCGCATAGATCAAACAAGGTATTTAGTAGATTAGTATTTTCTCCGAAAAAGAGTATGCATTGGAAAAGTCGCTGAAATCTCTGCCCTTGGTCCAATGGCCTCAAAAAATTTTTCCGATCTTTTTTTAATAAAAAGAGATGCCTTAAATCCGCCTTTATATTCACTCCTCCTCTGGCAAATTCACCCATAAACGGAGTGCCATAAACCTGATACGAACTATTGGTTGATCTAATAGCAATTAATTCGTCACTCAGAATGACCCTGTCTTCTGATAATGTGGCTACTGTGGTCTTTCCACTTCCTGAAACCCCAAAGAAGACATACGTGCCATCACGATCCTTTACACCTGTTGCATGGAGCAGAAAACCACCGGATTTGACCAGCCATAATGAATAAATTACCCGGAGAAATGCATCAAACCGGTAGGGAATCCTTATGGTTGTTCCTTTAGCTTTACCACTCAAAAGATCTATGTATCCCTCTATGTCCCCTTTAAAACCTCTAAAATATATTCTGTCTCCATTAACATAGTGCTCAATAGGCGACGTCTGTGAACTTTCCAATAACGAGGGACTCTCGATTGGTTTTATATTCATATCGACTTGTAAAAAAGGGTTTTTATCCGATAAAAAATTGCTGTAATGTTCATCAATTACTCGATCTCCGAACTCACCATCATTTACCTTGATCAAAGCACAAATATCAGCAATTTCAATTTTAAAGTCCATTTCGTATACCTCTTTTCTTGTTCCCTCTTCTATATTCCGCCCTCAGCCGGAATCATCCAGACTGACCCAGCTCGGCACTTATGAATGGGCGCATACCGCCTGAAACGATCCGGAACCAACCGTGCCTACATTTTTGAAAGACCTCTTCCCGGATTTCGACGACTCGCTCTATTGGAGCGAAGTCCCTTGTTCATGGTCATAAGTCTTATTTTTAAAATAACGAAAGTTGCCATACAGGTCTCCAACTGTCAGGTCTAAATCACCATCACTATCAAGGTCACACAATGATGGAGCCATAGCATAGGTAAAGTCAATTCCACCAAAGATTGAATCATCAAGCAGCCATCCTGATTCCGTATTCTCAAAAAAGTACAAGTATCCATCAAAATCTCCCAGAATCAGGTCCACATCTCCATCCCTATCCAAATCACCAAAAGCGGGGCTACTCCAGATATTGACCTCAACTCCCGTAAAGATAGAGGAGTCGAGTGACCACCCTTCATCCGTATTTTCATAATAGTACAGGTTGCCATTGCTTGCCCCTACAATTAAGTCTAAATCCCCGTCTCCATCTAGATCTTGAAAAGTCGGGCTACTTTTAGAACCGATATCGATACCATCAAACATGAATGCATCTCGGATCCACCCTTCATCCGTATTTTCATAATAGTATAAGGTTCCATATCGTTCTCCAATTAGCAAATCCAAATCCCCATCACCGTCCATATCCGCCAAGGCAGGAACGCTAAAATACCCCACATCAATTCCTTGAAACATGAAGGAATCCTCGATCCACCCTACATCTGTATTTTCATAATAGTGCAAGGTTCCATAGTATTCGCCCACGACCATGTCCAAGTCCCCATCGCCATCTAAATCTCCAAATGCAGGCGTGCTAAATATGCCAAAATCAATACCCTCAAACGTGGAGGTATCTTCTTCCCAAACATCCGGGCCCCAAGGCCGGGGTGATTTATTTTGGTAATATTTCAGAAAACCGTAAAGTCCTCCCACTGTTAGATCCAGATCTCCGTCCCTATCCAGATCTGCTAATACCGGGGCACTAAAATAGCGCATTTTTTCAATTTGGTTAAGAATAGAGTCATCCTGTATCCAGCCTTCATCCGTATTTTTATAATAGTGCAACCTTCCATACAACTCGCCCACTACCAAATCCAAATCCCCATCTCCATCTAAATCTCCCATAGCGGGGGCGCTCCACGCGCTGACTTTGACTCCATCAAACATAGAAGCATTTAAAATCCATTCAAAATCGTTATTTTCATAGTATTTTATGTAGCCGTTGCCCTCTCCCACAATCAAGTCCGAGTCCCCATCACCGTCCAGATCGTGGAAAGTAGGGCTGCTATGATAACCCACATCGATGCCTTGAAACATGGAGGTCTCCTCAATCCAACCGCCATCCGTATTTTCATAATAGTGTAAGGCTCCATAGTATTCACCAACTACCAGGTCTAGGTCCCCATCCTTATCCAGATCTACCAGTGTCGGATTGCTTCCTATCCCCACATCAATTCCTTGAAACATAAAGGAATCCTTGACCCACCCTTCATCCGTATTTTCATAATAGTATAAGGTTCCATAGTATTCGCCCACTACCAAATCCAAATCCCCATCTCCATCCAAATCCCCAAAAGCAGGAGTGCTGAAGATTCCTATGTCAATGCCCTTGAACATGGAGGAGTCTTGCTCCCACATATCCTCGCCCCACACTGCGCCACTAAGCATCAACATTAACATTAAGTTGACCAATAAGATGATTCCTCTTTTCATAGTACAGCCTCCCCCACTTTTTTGTTTCCTGGCTTTGGGCTCATCCTGTTATTTCTGATAAAGATCATCCATGATCTCATAGTTGCAGGTTGATCCCAATCCATTCATATTAAGGGTGAGACCCGGGCCAGGCTGTTTAGCCTATAACCCGAGCCACCCTCTGTCGTCCACTGGATAACTCAGAAACACCGCACTTTAAATTAAGGGTTTATAAATTTACCCCCCGTAAAAATTACTGATAGCGTCCGCAATCAAGCTCCCCAATACGGTTCCGGAGCAAGTACAAGCAGCAGCAGTTGCTTCCAAGAGTTCAGATACTATCTCTGGCTTAACATAAGTTCTTTTCATATTATCACCTCCTTTCTATGTATGAATTAGCTTTCCAACCATCCAGTGGACTTGCCGGCAGAATTCTGCCGGACAGCTAAGCATATTGCCACACTCCAGATAATTTACACCGAGGCAAGGGGTACAAAAAGCCGAAATATCGCAATTTTTGCACTGAGGCAGGTCGGATAAAGTTGCAGATCTCAATTTCTTAAGGTCTTCTGAAGGTCTTGTGTGCCAGATATCCTTAAAGGGTTTCTCCCGCAGGCTGCCAAGGTTTAAGGGCAGGGTGACACAAGGTGATACCATGCCTGAAGGGGAGATGCTACAAGAGGATCTGCCAGCATTGCACATTTCTTGTTTCCTGGAAGATGATATCTCAGATCCTTTTTCTCCGTTCCAGTTTATTTCTTTTGACTTTTCAGCCCACCACGGGGAAAGATATTTTTCTCGATCTTTATTATCAATGCGATAGAATAAAGGATCTGTTGAACCATCGGTTTTTGGAATGAGAAATTGGCTAATACTGAGCCTTGCCCCAAACTGCGAGGCTATTTTCTCTATACCGGGGTATTCATGAATATTCTGATTCAGAATGGAACTCTTAATAACAATAGGTACCTGATCCCTGGAGAGTAAGTCAAGGGCTTTCATGGTTTTTGAATGCGAACCAGGAACCCGGGTAATTTGATCATGGGTTCGGGCGTTGGCTCCATGAAGGCTGATCTCTACCTGGGTGACGTCCAGCTTTTTCAACCGCCTAACTATATCGGATGTAATTAAAGTTCCGTTAGTGAGCAAGATAACCAGAAAACTTTTAGCGGCGTAGCTGATAATCTCCAGTAAATCATCCCTAAGAAAGATTTCACCACCTGAAAGGGTGAGAACCATAGCCCCCATCTGTTGAACCTGATCAAGTATTCTTTTGACTTCGAAAAGGCTAACCTCCTCATTGCTCACGTTCGGCGCAAGGTAACAATGGACACAATTTAGGTTACAACGGTGTGTCAACTCAAAATGCACTCTCCAGGGGATATTATGGTTCCTATATTTCTCTTGAATTTTTTTTGCAAGCATTTTTATTCTACCATGTCTGTTTCTTCAGCCCCAAGATCAAGAATGGCCAAAGTACCATTTTCACTCCCTCTCAGATTGGCTTGGTTTTTTATTCTTTTTGTTTTTCCAGCAGCATAAGTAGCTTCATGTGGGAAAGTTTATCGATAAATTCTATCACGTCTCTTTTTGCAACCCCTTCATTAACCTCAAACTCGGAGCAGATATGGGAAATCACCTCATCGACAGTGAGATTACCGGCTGCCACCTTCCAGATTTCAGAGCTCACCTCATTCAAGCGATGCAAATTCTTTCCATCTTTAGTTACAATAATAGTCTCGTTATCCACAACCCTCCATATACACTCATCATCAGCTCGACAAACATATTGTTTTTCAATCATTTTTGTCCTTATTGATCATTATTTTAAGTAAACTCTACCGTTTCAACTTATTGATTTCATGCCAAAACTGATCATCTTTGGAAAAATGCATCTCATAACAAGGCACTTTATTTGCCAGGTCAGACACCAACCTCAGTTTTTCCGACATACTCTCTATCAAAGAAGAAGAAAAATTCGCAGGGTAAACTAACGTGTCAAGCAATCTCATTGCGGCTTCTGCACCTCTAACCCTTTGCAAGCCATGTTGGTTTGCTTTTGTGAGAAAAAACATATACTTTAATTTCTTTTCTATCTTCTCATGGGAGTAGATTCCACTTTTTATATAAGCACTTGACATGCGATATACACCTTTGATCTGACGTAATTGTATGCATTCATCATTGATTACTTTAGAACTATTAAGTGATAACATTGATACCGTCGTTTTTCCACTGCCGGAGGGACCGGTAAAAATAAAGCCATTGTCATCTTTCACAATACCGGCAGCATGAAGAAAAAGACTATCTTGCCTCACGGAATCGCTTTTTCTCTCCTCAAGAATGTAAAATGCACTCGTTAAAAGAGCAAATAGATAACAGGGACGCAGGGGGCTGACTGTTTTGTCGAAAAGGACATGAACTTGACTATCTGTCCACTGAAAATATCCCTTAATCTTTTTGTCTCCATAGCTAATTTTTTGCCAAGGTCCAATGCTCGTTCCCTTCCCGCTTGATAACTGCTTTGCTATCCAGCTATCTAAAAAAGACAAGTATTCAATCCTCAAAGTAAAATTTGGATTACCGTTACTTGGAGATAAGATAAAAAGGTTTCTTAACTCATTAATCAAGTGATCATCTGAGGATACCACCAAAAAGGAGGCATCTCCTAATGCTATTTTAACTTCATGATTCTTTTCGTAGCGTATATGCATGGACTGAGCTTTCATCTTAACAGACACTCCCAGTTTCTTATCTGCCGACCTGTTACAATCTTCTCAATAAACTCCTCTTTCACCCCTCACTCCTCACTCCTTTTCTCTTGCCCAAAACCATAACAGTACGGCCATAGCCCCAAAGAAATCGAACAACACTCCCTTAATATTTCCACACCGTCCAGGCACAAACCACTGACGGATCTCGTCAGATATGGCATAGGCCAGCACAATAAAAGCGCAAAACAGGATTTTTTGGGACAGGTTATTTTCAAACCAGGGAATACTCTTCCAAAGAAGTAAGGTGAATATGCCGAATACAAGGCTGTGACCAAGCTTTCTCACCATCCAATCCTGACTCCCGACAGATAAGTGCGGAATTCCCGAAAGGTGGAAAATCAAAGCTGACCACAGAATTAATAAGATTAGATATAGAGGCCGATAGTTCATGATTTATTTGGCCACAGACGCACACAGATCCACAGATTTCGCAGATTTACGCAGATTATTAAAGATTCATGCTCATAAATATTCACTATATAATTTTTAATCCGTGTAATCTGCGGACCTTACTCCTCCCATGTTGTCCCACTGTAAAAAGTCTGGTAGAAGACGGTTTATATTTTTTTGTTTGCACAAAAAAACACCGTGTTAATCCGTAAAATCCGTGTCCAAAATATTCTTCAATCCCTAAATTCCCAAATCCCAGCATTCCAGCATTTATTTTACTCTCCGACCTCCGACCTCTGGTTTTCTTATCTTCTTAATTTCTAATCTTCTATCTTTAAACCTACCTCCAACTCCCGACCAATGAGCTATCAGCCATCAGCTAACTCGAAGAAATTACTCTCTCCATAATCTGCTTAAACTCTGGCAGAGAACCAACCATCGCTGCTTTCTTGAGGAGCATTTTCAAAACAGAGGGATCATCTATCTCATTGATAGCCTTGATAATGGATCGAGAAACTATATCAAAGCGAACCTCCAGAATTTCGATAACATCTTCTCGGGCCTTTTGAAGAATTCCCTGCTGAATTCCCTGCTGAATCCCTTTCTTGATTCCGATTCTTTCTACACTGGTTACATACTCCATTTTTTTATCCTCCTCATATTGACGCATCTCCGCCCAGAAACTTTCCTCTACATCCTCGGGCAATCTCATTAGCCAGTCAATGAAGTGAAATAAATTGATTACATCTTCCCTCTGGTAACCACATTCATAGAGCCGTCTCACCATGTAAAGTTTCCATGTTTTGCGCTTCTGGTCATCATGGCGCGTATCCTGTGTTTTTAAATGCGCCATGACTATTACGGCAAACGGATTATCACTTCTTTCCAACTCTTCCCACCGATCTCTGTAATCCAGCACTTTAACAATAGGAAAACTTATCCCAACCTTACATCCCCACAGCTCATAGCCGAACCAGTCCGGTCTCCATCCAGATCTCTCGTCGCATAATACCGCAAGGCTTGCCACCGGCCGGTCATAACGATCAAAGATGCGATAGTTATACACGAACATCCGTTTACCAAAGTCCGATTCCTCCTGGCCCTGTACTTCCACATGTGCCAATACCCAAGCCTCGTTTCCATCCTTTCGCCATACCTGAACCAGCTTGTCCGCAAGCCTCTTCCCCAGCTCAGCATCCCGCACTACCTGCTGCAATTCCTTATCCAAAAAAGAATGCCCCCTGGACCAATCGACACCTTCTGCTACGACTGGAAAGAAAAAAGTCATAAAATCATGGAAATATGTCTCCAGGATATTTTTCCACGGACTATCGTAATCGTCTGACTGTTTACTCATATTACCTCGTGTTAACCTTTTTTTTCCACAGGCTTTCCAAACTATTCAGCCACGAAGGAATTCATCCAACCATCCATTATTTATCATCCACAGATTTCACCGATCATTAACCTGAATCTTCCAGATCGACATTGACACATTCTTAACAGCTTGATATTATTAAATGTTATTTTTTTAGTGTAGTAACAATTGAGACTAACAAGCTTCTTAAGGGTCTCATTCGACCATCAAAAATGGTGAAAAAATGGAGTTTTCTACACTTTTTGTAGATTTTAAGTGGTTTTTGTACTTTTAAAGCTATATTTTAAAGCAGTTTTAGCGGCTAAATTGGCCAATTGTCACTACACTAAATTTTTTTTATCAATTAGATCAATAAGTTATTTTTTGCAAAATCCCGATCGGGAAGACTTAGGATTAAGGAACAAAACTCCCCATCTTTAGTCTTCACCTGCGTTTTTAAGGATGAGAGACTTATGCTCAGGGGCAAGATGAAATCCAACCCCCTATTAAGCTCCTCATGAACCTCCGCCGGAACATAAACTTTGCCGAATAGTTCTTTGACAATACGTATAAGTCCAAGCTGGTAAATATACTGGATAGGCGAAGTGTTAAGAAATACTTTCTTTGACATTCATAATATCCGGTACATCAATCGTAACCCTCATGTTATAACTCTTAAGTATTCATGAAAAATGATTATTCACCCCCAATTTGTAATCCCAATCATGATATTAATTTATCATATCCCCTGAATAGGTCAAACAACATTTCTATGCAGTGACAAAATACTGCGAGTACTCGTCAATGGAATGCCGGTGGAATCAAGATGCCTTGATTCCTTCGGCCTAAAACACACCGTGTTAATCCGTGCAATCCGTGTCTAAACTTTTTCTTCTTCACTTCTTTATCCGCGCCATCCGTGTAATCCGTGTCCAAAATATTCTTCAATCCTTAATTAGTTCTTATTCCAGCATTCCAGCATTATTTCATTTCATTTCATTTTTCTCAAATAACCCCTAAACGCCTTGATCTGGCCGCGACAATCTCCGGCCATTTGGTAAATTTCCTTAAAATCTTCCTTGCTGATATACTGGCAATCCATAGCTCTATATAATTGGGACTGCACCTCACTACACGACCGCAAGGAGTAACCAAGGAATTTGATGAACTCCTTCCTCGACATATCATCAAAACCCTCCGCGATATTATCCATCACCGACCCGGCAGCCCGCCAGATCTGGTCCTTCAAACCAAAATCTTTTGAAAAAGGACTCTTACTAATAAGCTCAAATATAACTTTGCACAACTCCCGCGCTTTCTGCCAGCAAGGCAAATCCTCAAACCTCGCATATTTCATTCTATACGCCCTTTTTTAATTCCAGCATTCTTTGTTATCCCAGCATTCCAGCATGCCAGCATAGTATTTATCCCAGCATATCTGTTATCCTCCTCACTCCTAACTCCTCACTCTCCCTACTTTCTTCACGTCCCTCTCCGAAACAGCACCGTCTGCACGGTCTGCAGTACAATAAACAGATCAAATAAAATAGACTGATTTTGGACATAATAGAGATCATACTGCAGCTTCTCTAATTGACCTTCTTTGGAACCTGCATAATCTCCCCTAACCTGGGCCCAGCCGGTCAGGCCCGGTTTTACGTTAAACCTGAGTCTGTAATAGGGAAAGTCCTTGGCCAACAGGTCGGCAAAATGTTTGCGGATGGGACGTGGTCCAACAAAACTCATGTCGCCCTTCAAAACATTAAGAAATTGCGGAAGCTCATCAATACGGCTCTTCCTAAGAAATTTGCCGGCTTTTGTTATTCGTGGGTCATTTTCGCCTGCCCATTTAGGACCCGTAAGTTTTTCAGCATTATCAACCATGGTGCGGAACTTTATCAGGGTAAACAGCCGTTCATTTTGCCCCAGACGTTCCTGCTTAAAGAACACCGGCCCCTTCGACGTCAGTTTGATGGCCAAGGCAGCCAGTAACATCAGAGGAAAAGAAAGGATTATCCCAAAGAGAGCAAAAAGTTTATCACTAATCTTCTTGGTCTTTCTGTAGACCGCGGGATTAAATGCACCGCCCTGGTCTCGAAACAAGAACCAGGAATCCTTGACATGAGCTACAGGTACCTTGCCGCTCAGCATCTCATAGAAGTAAGGTGCATCAAAAATGGCTACACCGGAAAATTTAAGATCCAAAAGCTGCTTCCTAAGCAAAGGGAGTTTCGTGAGCCGATCGGCAACAACTACTGTATTAGCCTGACTTTTTATCACAAGATCGTACAGGCTTTGAGTTGATTTTGAGCCATTGATGCTGATGGTTCCAGGGTTCTCGGAATAATCGCCAATCGCGCCCAGAACGCCGGTATCCGAATTCGGCACAAGCGACTTGAGATCCTCAATAATGGGACTTTCACCAATAAGAAGGATTTTTTGCTGTTTTGTGCCATTTTGTAAAAAAAACCTGAAGAAAATTTTCCGCCAGCAAAACAGAAGGGGTATGGCAAAAAGGGTGTAAAGTGAAATAACTTTTCTGCCAATTACAATGTTTGGTAGAAAAACAAAGGAAAGAAAGGCGATAATAACAGCAGTAACAAAAACGGCGAAGCAGATATATGACAAAAGCCTTACATTATGCCGCCAACGGCTTTCATCATAGAGTTCAAACACATAGAAAACAACAGGACAGAAGAATATCCATAAAACAATTACCCAATTGACCCTCGATATAATAAACTCAAAGCTAAAAGGCTGGGAAGCAACAACCTTGATATACACCGCCAGAAAAAAGGCGCTGAACACCAGCAGAATGTCACCAAGCAGAACGAGTTTCTGTTTATAGTTGCTATAAATTGCCATATGACATTTAACGAGTGAAACTTGCTACAGAGATCGTCAAATAGTTGAGTTGTCGAGTTGTCGAGAGGGGGGCGGGGAACAATTGCAGACAATTCAGCATGTTAGAATCCGAATGAATACCGACTGTCCAATTTTCAGGTAAAGTCTATTTGTTTACATAATAACAAGTACTTAACCACTCAACTACTCGACCACTTTGCCGAGGCCTGTACTATGAGGTAATTGGTGAAGAATAGTCTGAAATTTGATAAATACTGAATCGGATCAAACTTGCCCTGTAGGAGTTAGAGTATCTGGAGGCCCCTTTGATACATTCCAATGTTAGGGGAGTGCTGGAAAATTACGTGGTGACTGACGTCTCAGCGTGGGGAATTAGATAATCATCTTCATCTGCCTTAGCCAAAAACTCCTTACTCCTTACTCTTCACTCCTCACTTAATACTTAGTCTTCACTCCTCAATCCTTCAGCCATTCCCGCTTTTCGTCAAATATATCCACAGCTCGTTTTCGACTGTATACCATTCAAATGCTGAGACTCTGACCGCTTTTCCAGCTCAGAAATTGCTAAAAACTCAATTATTCCCCCAGATTTCTATCTCACTTATCGTTAGTTTGGCTGATAGGGGATCATCATTAAAGTGTATTTTGATGGCTGAAGTGAGTTGAACGCTCTCAGTGTCAATCCGCATTTCGGAAATATCACTGCCGACATCATTTGCTGAGCTTTTGTTTACTATCTGAAACTTTGAGTTTTCGTCTTTTGCGTAAATAGCAATAGACGGACAGCGGCCAGAAAAAATAATTCTCAATCCCGAAAACCTTATATTCGAGTTAAAATTAAATCTGATTTCCGCATTCCTGGCATCGGACCAGCTTACTACGTACTCTGATGAATTCACCTCTGTTCTTTTTTCTATTGCTTTTCTCCTGTCAGTTAACTTACCAGCACCAAAAGCCAGCAACGATAACTTTTTGTCAGGAATCAGATCCGGCGCTTTTATATACGAATATGAACCTTCAACCAATTTATTATCCTTGAAAAATGCCATTTCATTCCTGAACTCAACGTAGTTATTGGTCAAACAAAAGTCAGTATGGGCCGGCGTGATCTTATTGCTTGGTGGTTGCAATCCAAATTTCCTATTTCCCCTATCAGTTTGAATTTTCAATTTTTGGGGGGCAATGATCTTATTACTTGGTGGTTGCAACTTACTTGGTGTTTGCAACCGAAATCTCCAAATTTTTCTATCAATTTGAATTCCTAACTTTCTGTGCAAAAGACGGAAAAAATGCTTCCAGCCAGGATGGTTGACAATTCGGTAATCCACAAGGTCTTTTTTGTTTCCAGGCTGCAGGAAAGCCGGGAAAAAATTAAAGGCCGAATATATAACTTGTCCCTTACCGAAAGAATTCAAGCATATTGCAGGTGTTCCATCATCGAATTTTGCCAATATTCGCGTCTTATTTCCTGGTTTTATATTCCAGGTAGGAGTTTGAGTTGGAAGTTTTTGACCTTGAAGGTCTCGGGGGATAAAAATATCATCTGTGAGAGTAATTGTTCTTAATGATTTATCTGGTAAGTTTAATTTTTCACCAAGCATGCAGCCTGATAATTCTTCTCTGAGATTGCAGGTGATGGTACCGTTTAGATCGTAAGAAAAGGCAAGCGGGTCCCCTATGAATAATATCCCTCCGTTTTCAACATATGATTTCAATTTGCCAACCATATCACGGCTCTGGTAAGTTGCATATGGGACATACATTAATTTAATTTTAGATAACGCGTCTCTCTGAAAATCAATTGCAGTTTCATCAAAAAACCTAAACCATGAACCTGCTACAGGACCGATAAAGGTATAGGCATGAACGGTTCTGTAAGTGTCCCGCCTTGCTTGATTGGATTCATTGCTATAAAAGACTCCTAATGAAACAGTTTTTGATGGTTGTTTAACCTGAAAATTATTCAAAAATTTGCTTGCAGCAAGAACTGCCCTCTTACGTTCAGGTGCTCCGAAGAAGAATTCAAACATGTCGAGGTAAGGTGGCTCGAAGTAATGTTGTTTTGTATAAAGGTGAAGTCCTGTAACCCCACTTATAGCCAAAGCACTACAGAAAAGAGAAACTTCATCTGGTGACAATCCATACCCCAGAGTAGTTCGATTAAAATGAGGGACAGGCCAAAACTGTTTACCTGTGAGGTCAACATAAAGCTTGGATGCACAACCACCAAGGGCTATATTCCTTGCATTCTCCATGGGGTGCATCTGTGCAGTAAATATATCGACATAGGGTGACTGCCGAGCAAAATCAAACGGCCATAGTCTAGAAGTTGGATCGGTGCTTATGCACCTTAACATCAGGTGCCACCTTTTTAGTCAACAAATAAAGTTGCTTCTGCCTATCAATCATTTTATCTACAAGCCATCGATAAAACGCCGACCATCTAAAAGAGTTACGATCTTTCAAACCTTCCGGAATTCCGAATTTCTCGAAGCCGTATTGGGACCTGACTTCATGGTCAATGTCTTTTATTTTTGGCCATAGGGAGGGCGTTTCTTTAAACTTAGGTAATGTTTTTAATACGTTTCGGAAGTGCTCATCTCCGGTAAACACTCCCCAGATAAAATCACCACATTGCTCCAATGCTTGGCGGCAAAGAGCAAGTTGAGAGTCAGTGAACTTCCTATCAAGAAGGAAGGGATACCTTTTTCGTGCCGTTTGAGTATAATAAAATGCATAAAGGACTACCTTAGTACCAAATTTTTGGTATTGTAAACGCAATTCATCTTGGTTACTTAATATTCCTTTTGCTGATCGAAGCACAAAAATCTTTCTCTTTCCAAAGTCTTCAAGAATATCGTCAGAATAGGTCATTCCGTAACTAAATGCCAGGTTTCTCAGTTTACTTCCAGCTAATGGGCTACTCCAGCTCATGTTTCCCCGATCTTTTTGAGGAACTCGGCTTGGGATTACTACAGATTTATTAAGTGGATGCTTTACCTTCCATAAAACTTGATGAGAAGGCGTATCTATTCCCATAGCTTCGGTATTACAAAACTGGAATAAAACAATGCACATTAAGAAAATAAAAAGGACGTACTTAACTGTTTTCATATGTGATCACCTTGATTGATGAAATTCCCAATATTGAATAACTTTCACAATTCTGTCATTTTCATGCATAATTTTCTAGCTTGTCGTCTTGTCTTCGTACACCTATTGCATAATTTTGTATAATTCAGGGATCTTGTGAGCAAGTATCCTGAATATCTTTTATTGTGTTCAAGATGTATTCCATTTGGGGTAAGTTTAACCCATGATGAACCGGCAATGCAAGGATTTGCTCGCAGATTCGCTCGCATACGGGCAAACTTGTCTGACCATACATCTCTTCAAATATGGGTTGCTGATGCAGCCCCCGCGGATAGTGTACACCAGTACTTATGCCCCGGTCTTTGAGGGCTATGGCCAACATATCACGATTCATACCAAATTGCTGCCTGTCTACCAAGACACAGTACTGGTGATAGGCGTGGCTGCCGTTGGATGGCACTTTCTGCGGGGTTATTCCGGGCGTTTGAGATAGACCCTCTGTTAAGCAGGCCGCGTTTTCGCGCCGCCTGGCTACCATATCATCGAGGCGCTTCAGTTGTTCCACGCCTATGGCTGCTTCCACATCTGTCATACGATAGTTAAGCCCTAACATGGTGTGAAGGTATTTACCGGTCTGACCATGAGTCCGTATGAAACGAAGCTTACCCTCGTACTCGGAATTATCTGTACATATCATACCCCCTTCACCGACAAACATGTTTTTGGATGGATAAAAAGAATAGCATACAAAGTCGCCGAAAGAGCCCACATCTTTCCCTTTGAAATGCGCGCCATGGGCCTGGGCCGCATCCCAGACAATGACTAAATCGTGCTTTTCAGCAAAAGCTTTCACAGCATCGATATTGCAGGCATTGCCAAAAAGGTGAACCGGAGCTATTGCCCTGGTATGCGATGTAACGCGAGATTCTGCGTCCGTTAGATCTATCAAAAATGTTTCGGGATCAACGTCACAAAAGATGGGTTTACCTCCTGACATAGTGGCCATGCTTGCTGTGGCAATAAAAGTAAAGGAGGGAACAAGGACTTCATCCCCTGGCTCCAAAAAAGCCATATAAGCCAAATGAAGAGCTGCCGATCCATTAGCACAAGTTACAGCATATTTGGCTCCAACTTTCTCGCTAAATTCATACTCAAAGGCTTCGGATTTTCTGCCCTGCCGCAATGCACCGGAACGTAACACATTTACAGCAGCAACAATTTCCTTTTCTGTCAGCTTGGTTTTGGCTATTGGAATCGCCTGCATGTTTATACCTTCACTTGTTTTCCTATTTCATCCATAATACGCATCAGTTCCAAAGAATCTTCGACAGTGTTTCGGTCTGGGAACTCTTTTCTTAGAACCGCTTGAATAAATGTCATCATTTGGATATCAACCACGTTTCTGCGCCCATAACGGAGCTCAGTTTTACCCGAACTGAACCCCCCGCTGTCTTCTTTTAGGAACACATAAGAGGGCATATCCGATTGAATAGATCCCATAAACGTACCATTCGCTGCTTGAATCTCCACATATTGGCTGAATGCTGAGGTGATAAGATCCGCCTGACAATAAATCTCTACACCATTGTTACCAAAGCATCTAACCATAATATAATCTTCAGCATCTACGGTAACTTTCTCTCCCTGGATTACGCGTTTCGGATAGCGCAGGTCGCATGAGATCAGCTCAACTTTTTGAATCGGGCCAAAATACCAGTTAGCCAGATCTACCATATGTACCAGCATTTCATTGATGGCCCCGCCGCCAGTGGCTTTTCGGTGTTTCCAAACCTGGTGGCCGCCCCTCCCTCCTAAACGAAAAAAAGCGCTTAACGGTTGTCCCATGACAAGGCTATTTCCATTGATTTGATGTTCCCGAAAAAGCTTAAAACCTTCCTCAAAAATAGGAACATAACGGTAGATATAACCTACCATAAGAATCCGGTTAAACCTATCTACTAACCCTTTTAATTCATGTGCCTCTTCAATGGAGTCTGAGAGGGGTTTTTCACAAAAAATATCCTTCCCCGTCTCTATGGCCTTTTTTATAATGGTAACGTGTGACTGTGTTGGGGTACAGATCACAACAGCTTCAATCCTATCGTCAGCAAAGATTTCATCTGAATGCTTTACCCAGGAAGTCCCATTCTTTGTTGCAAGCTCCTGTGCTAAGTCACTCTGTATATCACTCAATACCAACTCCAATCCAGGTAGCCTTTTAAGACTGACAATATGTTTCGAAGCCTGCTTTCCGCATCCGATTAAACCTATTTTAACCTTGTTCATCGAGATATTTCCTCCAGTTCTTGGCCATATTGAATTCTTGCAATTTTTTCGGCAACGGAAAAATTTCTCCTGGCACTCCCTTCACAAAACTCATAGGAGGGATATCCTTGGTCACGACAGCCCCTGCTGCAACAAATGTTCCTTTACCAATAATTACTCCCGGAACCACGACCACCCCTGCTCCAAGGCTGACCCCATCCTGAATTATGGGCCCCTCTGGTTCATAAGAATCCCGCATTTTTTGTGGATAACGATCATTTGTCAGGATCACTCCTGGCCCGAGGAATACACGAGAGCCAATATTAACATGGGTTGGGATATAGCAGTTCGACTCTATCTTTACAAAATCTCCCACTTTCACATGCCCATCAATTACGGTATTGGTTCCTACCACAATATGGCTCCCAAATACTGTATGCTCACGAATCATCACATTATGCCCCGTTTGAAAATCATCGCCGATAGAGACGTCGGCGTATATAATGGTCCCAGTTCGAATGACCGAGTTGTCGCCGATGACCACTGGGCCGCAGCCATCTTTGTATCGGAAGCCGACGACAGCCACAGGTTGGACTATCACATTTTCCCCAAATTGATTTTCATTCTTTATGCTCATGAGTCCACCCTAAATATTGCGATTAGAAATGCAACAACGTGAACGTGCAAGGCTTCCCCGACTTAGGCAAAGTGGGCGTAACGCAACACTACATTCCAAGCCTCAAACACCTTTTCGCGGGGATAATATTTCAGGATATACTTGTGGCCGGAAAACCCCATGTGTTGAGCTTCATCGCGATGCAACGCCAAGTATTTAACCGCATCGGCGAATTCCTGCGGATTTTCCGGCTCGACGACCAACCCCGAGCCTGCTTCCAGAATGAGATTGGCAGAATCACCCCTCCCAGCAAAGATAACCGGCTTGGCTGCACCATGATACTCGAAAATCTTATTGCTGAAAATGCACTTGTGAAATTCCGTGTCCAGAAAGGACTGGGCCAATGCCCCGGAGCGGCGGAACACCTCATTGATGACCTTCCGCGACTGCAACGTGAAAAAGAAGCAATTCGAGAGGTTCTTTTCCCGTGCATATTGTGTGTAGTGGGGCTTAAGTTCGCCCTCCCCAAAGAGCGCAAAGACAATGGAATCATCGTCCCTGCACAGGTTTGCTGCTTCGAGCATCGTCATGAGGTTGTTATTGTAACCCATGCCCCCGGCGTAAACAACAACGTATTTATCCGAGTACTTTTGAAAAAAATCTTCCAGTTCCGAAGGTAGTGCACACGCCCCATTATGCTCGACGTCGAAACCATTAGTAATCGTTGTTACTTTTTCTTTTGGGAATCCTTTCTCAAGGAGGGACTCCCGGATGCGGGGGACAACTGCCACAATGTGATCGTATCTTTTTCGCAAAAGATTTTCCCACCATTCCCAAAGAGACTGAACCATCTTGTTTTTGAGTTTACCGAGGACAACCGCTGTTTCTGGAAAAAGATCACGAATTTCAAGAATTGTGAATGCTTTGTGCTTTTTTGCGAGAAGTAGTCCGGTCAAAGGAACGATAAGCGGAGGCGTACCCACAATAATGACATCAGGCTTCTCGATTTTTCTCCCGACAAGATAGGACATATATGAGAATGAAAAATAATTGAGCAATTTCTTAATCAGGGATTTTCTTCTTCCGACTGTTGTTTCAACCCCGATAATCTTAATGCCTTCGACGACTTGGGGGGTTGCATGCTTCCTTCCGCCCACCTTGATGTTTTCATCAAGATAGTGCCGTCTATTCGTAATTACTGTAACGTCGTGGCCGAGCGAGCGGAGGTAATGAGCCACCTTCCAGGGTCGCGGCGCACCGGGTTGATCGGGAAGGGAAAAGTGATTGGAAATAAATAATATATTCATTCTTAACTCTAATACTACTTACAAACCATGTGGAGTATGGTAGACGAAGACTTGTTTTTCATGCATGACCCTTAGAATTCGAGATTCGTTCATAAAGCGCGATCAATTTACTTTCGTGCTTTTCCCAGTTGTATTCCTTTTCAAAAGCTTGACGTCCGTTTGCGCCCATAGTAGCCCTATCATCCGGATTCTTGTATAGATAGCGAATTTTTTCGGCAATGGCCTGCGGGTCATCCGGCTGGACCGTTAGTCCATAACCAGGTTCTTCCACAAATGTTTTCAACCCGGGAAAATCCGAACAAAGAACTGGAATTCCAGCCGCCATGTACTCGATGATCTTCACTGAATTTTCCCCAGGGCAGTATAGAAAATTGACAGTCGGCTGATAGAGAGCCACGCCCATGTGAGCTCTTGTGTAATACGGATGCAAATCGGTCCAGGGCACCCGGCCAAAATGGAGAATCCGTTTACTGGCCTGGATTCGGGTAGCGAGTGCGGTATCTCGGCATTCTCCAATAATGTGAAACCGAATATCCTTTTGGGGAAGCAAATCTATGGCATCAATGATTTTGCCAATTCCGCATCTTTGGTCAACTCCGCCAACGTAAATAATATTAAACGTTGTTTCATTTGAGGTGTTGGCCGGATTTGTAAAATTAAGTCTGGGAAAATTTCCAAGAATAACCGGATGTCTCCCCTTGAACTTGCCTGCTAGATGACGATCGGCAACCACGATGCCGTCAAAACATTTGACAACATTTTTCTCGAAAATCCACCAAAATTTTGCAGCAACACTGGCAAGCAAGGGCCTCTTTGATAAGCGATTTATTACTCTAGCCTCATAGTCGTCATGCACATCGTAAATGACATGTTTACCAAAGATTTTTAGGATAACTCCGACAACAAGCAGATCGGGGTCATGGATTTGATACGCGCTACAGGATTTAGAAAAAGAAAAGCGTATTAAAAGAATAATCCGTTTCAGCCGGTTGAATATTCCTCTCTTTTTTCTATTTCCCGCTATTGCGATTAATTGGATTCCTTTATAAACATCATCTCGGTCATTTGGACCGGCAACATTGCTTGCATATCCAGCACGCTTTAGACTCAAGGCCATCCGATGAAGAATCCGCACATCATCAACTGCATGCCTGCTTGTCAACTGGCAAGTGTTTTCCGTTTTTTCAATATAGCCAATCATCAATCTACTCTAAAAAGTTTAAGAGAATAGCAAAGAAATAAATAGTATTCGTTTTTCTGCTATAGAATGGGTAGATAATTTTTACACTTTTTAGTGAATGAATTTTAAAAGTCCCAGGGAGTAGCCCAAGTTAAATTAAGCAATTACGTTAAACTTAATATTTAAAGCATTCACGTTGGTACCCTATATATAGCTTAATTTTTAATAATAAAATCGGCAGGTGGAAAGGGTTTAGCAGTTACGCCCCATTTAGCGGTAGTTTGAGTGTCTCCTGAGGCGTTTCTATAGACGCTTCCTGAAATCAGGAAGCTTATCTTTCCCCGTACGCCATGCCATGGAAAATAGACCAATTTTGCCAAGTCGCCATTATCCCGTAGCTCCAAGCCTGGCTCCTCATTAACGTGGATAAGGGACTTCTTCTTCTTACCTTGCTCCTCATTAACGTGGATAAGGGACTTCTTCTTCTTACCTTGCTCCTCATTAACGTGGATAAGGGACTTCTTCTTCTTACCTTGCTCCTCAATATGTGAGATTGTATATCCTTCTGTTCTACCATCTCCCAGTGTTAAGAGTAGCGTCTTGTTTGAAAGCCGGCCATCTTTTGGCAAATCTACATTAGTTATAAATCCATTCCAGCTATCGCCCTTCTCTATTCTTTTTACATCTGTTATCTGTCCCCTGTAGGAGAAATCACCACTTTTTGCGGATATGTCTATTTTGCTGTTTTTTTTCCTGATTGAAGCTCCTTCCAAAAGATATACCCAAAGGAGATCACCGCTTTTCTCGGCAATATGAACAATTCGTCCTTGGAAAGTAAAATCTGTGAGTTTAATCGTGCGCTCTGGATATGGTGGAACATCCAAGGTAGCTGAAAAGTGATCAATACGACCACCCTTCAACTCTACTTTTAATGTAACTACTGAATCCGATTTACCAGAGCATTCTAACATTGTGACATTTTCTACTTTAGGAGCAGTTTTATAAGGCTCATGAACGGCAACAAAAATATTGTCACCTCCACTGCGGCGGACATCCATGAATGTGGCATCTCCGTAACGTCGCATTGCAGGTGCACGGCCTATACTGACTTCCGTGTCAGGGTGGCCCAACATTATAGTTCGAATCCGTGCTCCGCTTTCATACTGGAATTCGCTAAACCAATTTGAATTAGTTCTCGCTTGGTTCTTTATGTCCAAATATCCGAAGCGTGAACCTGAAGCTGATTTCCAATTGAGATCGCTCCAGAAAGCGTAGTCCTCACCCAAGTTGCCATGTAACATCCAGTCATGAATATTTCCACCTTTAACTCTAAACACATCAATTAAGTAAAAGCTATTATCTTCAATCTCTATCATTGCAATAGTACGACGGTAATGCGACACCTTATTCCTGCCATAGGCATTTTTTCCATCTGCTTCGACAATCTGCATTTTAGGATGCGTTGGATCCCATATCCTCAGGTTTCCGAAATTCCTTGTATCACCATGTCCGTAAACATTAGGATTGTAAGACAATTTATCCACGTAATCATCTTTTGTCTGTTTAAGCCGCGCATTGAATCTTCCCCTCTGGTTAACTTGGTCGATAACAACGCCATTATGCCCGGCAGTCGCCAAGTTCCAGTTTCTGGTACCGTATTTGCAATACTCACCTTCACTTATTAGTTCTCCTCCTAAGGCCCACACAACAAGACTCAAACAATCATAATGTTCATGCCCATCTGTACCGCCGAAATGGAGATGGACCTGGACTTGGTTATCTCCGGAAAACCGACCGAGAACCGCATGCCGCATCCCGAAGTAACAATAAGAATCACTAAAATCTCTACTAAAAGGTGATGTTTGATTTGAGTGTGTATCATGCAAAGCGAGTAACTTGCCATTGGGTAAAGTGAGATTCTGCATGGCGCCACGAATGCGATTAAATCTTGCTTTCATCCCTTTCTCAATTTCCAAATTATCAAATCGAGTGCCATCAACTGGGTCAACAAAACCGGCAGGATCACTGTAGCCGTTCAACTGTGGAATAAGTTTCCATACAAGCCAGTTCGTTATTTGTTTATGGTACGATAGCGAGCTTTCGGACCATAAACCGTCCCGAAAATATGCGACCGAAGGATAATGTCGCAAAAAATTGACAACAAGATGGATGTATTTTGGATCTAAAATACGTCCAAAGGGAATGATCCCATTAATCTTTTTCCCACCCATGTTACTGTATTCAAAAGGAGCTTGGCCATTATCGTGTAAATCATAGACTCTCAAAAGATAACTACACTTCAAATTGAATTCGACTATATACTTGAGAAGATTTTCCTCTATTATTCTTCGGGTATTAGGCCCTCTTCTGTCCATTGCACCACTCGCCACAATATAATCATATGCAAGTATCAATTCTAATGAATTATCCAAATCTGTATGATGCCAGTTCCCCCATAGCCCACCGTTATCCCAAGCACCCCAGTCCACTTTATCTAAAGGAATCGGTATTCCACTCCTTGATAACATTGGCCATTCAGGGACCACCTCGGCAAATCTTTCCAGTAAGATGACAGCTTTGTCAGCATACGTAGCGTCTCTTGTCTTTTGATACATGCGGGACATATTGTAGGCAACCTGTTTCATTGTTACATTAGTTCCTTTACCTCCCTCTGTCGTTATCAATGATCGTAATTCCTTCTCGGATTTATTCATATAGGCATGGACGGCATCTTGGTTAATATCTGTGTCGGGTTTATAGACCGGATGGGCTATTTCCCATGCCATCAAATTGGTTGCAAATATAATCGAAGCAATAAGCCCTATTACTTCTTGAAATAAAAATAATCGCAATATTCGGCATCCTTCACGACAAGTCAAAAGTAGTTTACACTTTGTTGATCTTGTATTTCTGTTCATTTTTTTACTTATTACTATTCTAAGGGATTAACAAATTTGGAATGCGACAGGGATCGAGATATCGTAATCAAAAAAATGCTCCAATAATCTCAAGCCCAACTGAAATAGGCTTAAATCACACCGATCTGTGCGATGGATGATCTTAATCCAGCCTTGTTTTGAGGCCAAAGCCCCTAAAAAGATTATCCAAATATAAGCCAGGCAAGCTGCTATCATTAGACGGCTGAGTCTGACAGGATCTGATATATGGCTTTTGTGGATGTTAAATCCGCGGCTTTTCTGGTCAGAAAAAAATGTTTCAATCCGGAATCGCTTAGAATAATAGTCGCATGCATCTTTGGGCGATTTCACGTTTGTGACCAGATAGATGAATCTGTTGATTTACTCCGATTTTGAAAATCAAAACACAATATGATGTTGCCTGCTTAACTATTACACACAATATGTTGTGCCAATTTTTCTGAGAAGATAGTAAATCAACAGGGTCATAGATAGGCTCTTCATTATTTTTAGTCCACCAAACAATAACCGTCACAGGGCCATAGTTTTTATGCGAAAACAAAATCTTTCGCCAATATCTATAGGAACCAGGCGGCAAAAACGCACTAAGGAGACCAACATCAAACACTTCATCGTCAATAAAAATTTTGATATTTAGGCCTGTTCTGCACACATACAACCACCCGAGGTCTTTCAATGTTTTTTGCAAATCGCAGCCGTCAAACTCCCCATCGCCTAAAAAAACGACTCTTTGATTGCTTTGTGCCATCATTTCATGAACTTCCTTGACCAATGCGATATGGCTTTGTTCCGGGAAATGTCCTTTTTTGCCAGTGACGACAATATAGGCAAGAGGCAAAGCTCGCTTTTTATAAATCACATTGATCATCATAGTATTATTTACTATGGTGCTCCCCATTGTCAAGACAAAACTGAAAATCCGATATAAGGATCGAAAAAAGAGCATATTTTTCAAAAAGATTACCCCGACCACATGATTTTATTGATAAAATAGCGCATTTCTATTTGATATGTTCCATTTTTTATGTTTAATCAGACGAAATCTGAGGTGCCTGGCGGACATTTTAAGTTTAAGATTACTGGACACTTTTCAGAATTTTATATTGATTTAATTGAGTTTTTTCGTAGAATCATGCCTGCTGACTATTATGCTAAAAGCACAATATCAAGTATTTAGCTATCATGCTAAACGCACTTATCTGGCCATGATAAGAAAACCAGTTTAACCACTCTTAAACATTATAATTTAAGGTAGTTATGGGTCGCTGGCATTTAAGAAAAAATTTGAGTGCAAGTCAAAAATGAAAATGAACAGGATAAAATTAGTTCTATTCTGAGATGTCAAGAATGACTTTCTATATAATTTATCAATAAATATAAAGGGGTAGAGGCTATAATGTTAAGAAAAACTCTTAAAGATAGATATAAATTCAAGCAAAAAAAAATGTGCGTTTAGCGTGACGCAGTTTCAATCTAAACGCACAAATAGTTAATATATAAATCCTATCATTCAAAGTAGTTAAAGAATTTAGCCCTTAATATTGTTTGATTTTTGTCCGGTAATCACAGGTGATTTCGTCTGTTAATTATACCAATTATGACTACTTGAAAACAATCACATAAAACGGCTACCAACGTAAGGCGGGACAGCCTGTAAATTCAATCAGATAGCAACTCCTTAAATTTTGCTTAATTATGGAATTGCCATAGTGTCCTGTCATCTATATATAGTGTCGCAAATATGGCCGTCATTCCCGCGAAGGCGGGAATCCAGAAGCACCGAAGTAGTCAGAAATGCTTGTCCTCAACCTGATCGGGGAATGGATTCCCGCCTTCGCGGGAATGACGAGTGCCTGATACGATATTTCACGCATGACACGACAATAGAGCCAAAATGGCGAAAAGCGTCCCGCTTTAAGTTGGTAGCCCATAAAACTCTCTGCAATTGCCTATTCTGGCCGGCTGTTGAGCAAAATAATACTGCAGTTGCACGCTGAAGGTTAAATGATAATTTTTTTCGGGAGGGGGAGAATACTGTTTATTCCTTATATCGGAATTTCAGAGACAAAAAAAGTATAAAATTAAGGTGGATTTTTGTGTAAACGATTTACCGTTTTTTACTACTTTAAGAGTTGTATTTCAAGAGGTTAATGGTAATGCATTTATATAGAAATGTTTTTAAACAATATTCCTTTGTATCTCAACTAGTTATAAAAATGGTAAAAAGTGTACGGTGGTGAATCCTTCCTTAACATAAGCGACAAGTAACCAATATTTTCAAATGATCTTTTGAAGCTCTGTGATTAGTCATTAGGACTTTGGGAAAAGTACCAGCTTCTGAAAGGCCTCTATAGCGAATCAATAGGAAAAATAAGCGCCTTTCCTTTCAACAATGCTGCTGGAAGTTGGTCCCTTCATATTATCTGACAGGAGGAAGAAATAGGCAAAACAGAAAAATACCCTCAAATCCTCAAGTCCAGTTGATTTCAGCATATTCAATAAAAGATACATCGGAACATAAAAAGAAACATATTTGTAGTTCAATCTTAGGTTTTTAATAAAAGGAATCATTATTATTAAAAGAATTACAAGACCAATCAGTCCTAATTCGAACCATATCTCAAGAAAAATGTTATGAGGGTAGCCCCTGCCATCAACTCCGTAAATTTCAAATCTCCAGCTTCCTATGCCGGTTCCTAAAAAGCAATTTTGTGTACTGCTAAAAATATGCTCGAGTGAGTTTTTTATATGTTCAACTCTTCCAAATGAAATTGTTTCTAACTCATTCACCACCTCAATTAGGCTTGCGATTCTTCGCAAAGACCTGGCAGTAAGAACAGTGATAGATTCCCAGTACAATTTGCAGGTAACAAATATGCCGAAAAATAAAAACACGCTATAACTTACGATTTTTGACATTTTGATGCCAAAAAATAAAAACTTTTTCATCTTTTTCATAAAATAGACGACCAGACATAAGGCAACAAATATAAGAGGACCTCTACCTCCTAGAAGAAGCATACTAAACAATCCTACAACTACAATACTGTGATCAAATGCCTTATGAAAGAAAATATTTTCTTTTGAGGTAACCAAAATGCAACACAAAATACCAAGAACAACGCTAAGAGATAAATAAAATCCTAAAATACTATCATACTCCTGAACTCTAATCATATACTTAAATAGTATAGGTATAAACCATGCGGTAATACTTAACACTCCAATGCAATAATATCTCAAGAAACGCTTAATGCTGAATGAACTGATCAGAAAAGGAGAAAGTGCTGCCAAATTAGTGCCAAAATGAATTAATTTGTAGAAGGAATGGGAGGAAGAGGATGTGTAAAATAAGCTAAATAACATCCACTGATAGAATAGAAGTAAACCAAAAATGCTAAATATTGCCTCGTGGGTTAACCAAACTTCGCTTTTTTTTATTATGATCTTTAAAAACAAAAATATAATCAATAGGCCGAATGTGAATAATGTGAAATCCACTGGAAAGGCATATCCATAAAAATGGATGACTGCTTTTACTAAACCGGAAAGCATGTAGAGACAATATATGAGTTCCACTTTTGAAACCAATGGCACCGCAGCGGGAGTTGTTTGCTACGGCAGTTGAGTGAATTCTGTTATTGATAAAGGTCTTTTCAAAGTCTTTAAAGAACTTTTTAGAGAAGGTACATGAAGGTATTGTTAGTAATTCGGTGGCACAAAAAAAATCATCACCAATTTAACTTAATAATTGGCTTGGCTTAGCTCTCAAAAAGTATTGACAATTGTATTATAAATCTTAAAGGGTAACTGGTATTTTCACCTAATTGCGGGCCATATGAGCGTAAATACCTTCGCCGCGAAGGCCAGTTCCATAAACAAAGCGCAGTTGATTGGCGTTGTTAGCCCGTTAACGGCAGAATTTTTGCGTAATGCGCCTAGGTGATTTAAAAAGAAGACTTTTGCGAAATTTTTTCCTATACAATCGCGCCCATTAGGCGCGATCAGATTCTCTTGCTCCGCCTGAAAAGTGCTTTTAAAATCGCGATTTTTTCCGCCGCGTAGCGGCTTCGTCCAACAATACAAATGGCTTTACTACAAATTACCCGCTCTATTATAAAATGAACCAAAAAAAATGTTTGAAATACGTGGAAATCCCTGCCTATGCAGCAATTCTCATTATGGAATTTGCCAATAATATTTAATAAATACAGATCGTTATTAATCTAGTATTTTTATGGTACACTTCAAGCTATCTCAGAAAAATGAGGATTTCTACGAAATTTGACGAAAAACAAAGTTGTCAACAATAGACAAAAAATCACAACTATTTGATATATTGTAGAATATCTCATAATGAGAATTGCTGCTGCCTATGCATTTTATACGTACGGTCATAACTAGTTGTGCATAATTCTATTTTCAATCATGTTGTCCTAAAATGTAAAAAGTCACATATGAGAACTTTTAATCTAACGGAAAAAATACAAAAGACAATAATACGCAGGCAATTAAGACCGTGTGTATAAATGGTAACATTTTGGATTACTTGCAAAAAAACTTGTTGGCATGCCTCCGCATGTGAAGGAATATTTCTTTGCCACCCTTCCAAACAATTAATATGGGATAGTAAAAACGTGAAAAGATTGAAATCCTCTGAACAGGTAATGCATGTTTGTAAGTGATATAATTAGGATGTGGAAAAAAATAGCCAATCAAACATCTTATCTTATTCACAAGTCCATCAACTTCACATATAATTCTTGCTATATTCATGCTGATTAGATGATTCTTATCACGTCGGGGTTGGCCGCTACTCAAATTGATAATCTTTTTCTGAGATATGGCTTTATCCAATATTGAGATAGGCAAAGATAGATATCTTTCGGTTAAAGCTAGTATATCTCTGATAAGTTGTACTTGGCCGGAAGCTTGTGCTAACTGCCAGAAACGTTCTTTATCAATTGATTCGTCATATTTCTTGATGAATAGTGCAATATCAAGGAATTTAGCCAGACAGATGTCCCACATAGAATGTTTCGCTGTGTGTAAACAGAGATATAATGCGTTAACTGTATGTTCTATTGATAAAGCTGATTGGGTATCACATGTTATAGGCATTGTATTCTGCCAAAGAATATCGTTTGGCAGAGGCAAAAAATTTTGCGAGAATGAATCGCCATGCAAAACTTCCCAATGTACTTGAAGCCTTTGGCTTCGTGTGTTAATATAGTTTATGCGAATATTTCGCTGAATGTGCCACTGATACAAAGGTTCTGGTCTGCATCCGACCTTTGACAGCGCTGTGTTAACCTCATCCATTTGGTCATGTTTTACCAAGACATCAATGTCCGACATATGTCTCAATCCAATATTATTGTATAGATCATCTGCTAAAACAGCGCCTTTTAGAAGAATTACGGAAATTGCATTTTCGTTGAAAACACGTAGAACCGAATTAAGGGTGCTGAATAATCCCAAATTGCACATTACCGTTTGCTTGTATGTTCGTTTGAGGATCTGCAATATAGTTTTGGGGATTTTATTTTCGTGATCAAGGTCCTTAAGTACGTGGTAAACAATAGGCGTTACAAGGTGCAGATTAGATAGCCGCTGTACTATTTCCCAATTTACGTCTTCACACAGAAGCTGTTGTAATAGGTTTTTGTTATTAGCGTTAGAAAAATAGCGACAAGCATTGAAAACTAATTTATGTTCAGATTCAGGTTCACTCGATTGTGGATGTAGGTTCATAGTACGAAAAATAAATTCAAAATTTTCAATTTATTGCGAGAATCTAGTTTATCATTTTTTGAGCAGCAGTTTAGACTAAGATTTTGTACTGAGGACTGAGAACTAAGGTATGAGTAACACCCGGAACATCGAATAATCACTCATTGCTAAATTTGATAATGCCAGGTCGCGTGCCGACGATAATAGCCACTTCGCTTTTTAGTTCATTTTGGTATAGAATTTTAAGCATAATCCTTCCCTTCACTATTCAACTTCATTTATTTGATATTTTTAAAATATTGAGAACTTACGACTGTCCAGTTTCAAGTAGATTAGCACACGTCGGAATTACTCGCCGTTTTTTTCCAACCGAAGCATGTTGTCCCGGCCTTCACTACCGTACACTTTTTGTAATGACCTGAGATTAAAGAACAAAATGGTCTCACATGATAATCATGTTAGCGCTAATTGCTCATTTTATTCAACATTTTGACTGAAATTCAGCAATTTTTGAGTAAAGTTTTACTGCAAATCAGATAAAAAGTCATTGCATTGTAAGATATTTAGCCAAAAAATATCATATTTTGTAATATTAACAAAAAGTTAAAAAAGTGTACTGTAGTGAATCCCGGCCTAAAATAGCAATACCCCCAAACAATCCTAGATCAGCGCTCCGTTTTCTGGTTCTCTGGTAATTCCCGTGGTTAGCATTCTATTTTAATTTCAAAAAGTTATCGCATTTTCTGCGTTTGGTGTTAAACAACTTTTTAACGCTATTATAATGGCATATGGGGCTGTATTGAACTGAAAGCTCAATACCTGCTTAAATAATGGGATTTACAGTGTAAATTTTTTAAATTCAGGTTACTCAATAATACGGATAACAGGCTGATTCTTTTAATAAAAATTGACCACGGGAAATACCAGAGAGCCCGTTTTCTTCCTCCCATTCCATTTCAACTACAGCTACCAAAGGCCGCAGACGGACTCTTAAACCGACTCCCAATATTTTTGGAGCTTAAGCACATTACTTTAAGCGGAATGACTTCAAATGTCCAAAAACAACTTTGGTAAACTTAAAATAACCGCATCCAGACACTCTCCGAGAGACAAGTGAATAATTTGGGTTAATTACTTACAAAGAACGTTACCCACTCATCTGTTAATCTTTTTTCATTTAAAAGCCGTTCCAATTTCGACTTATTTTCAACAAGTTGTTCATCTTTGAAATCGTTCAAAGCTTTAATTGATTTAGCTTTTTTTATATCTTCGATTTTTTTTGTTCTTATGCCTAAATATTCCATCCATCGAGCATTCTTTCCACCTGAATTCAAAAAAACTATTCCTTTGGATCTGATTGTAACGTATATAGCACCGAGCGCTCTTTGCTTTTCTGAATTAATTATTGTAAAATTTACCGATTTCATAATCGAAAGATATTCTTCGAATTTCACAAGTTCAGTAATTGGAAAAAATTTTGACCTGAAAAGTTTATATCCCCTTCGAATGACTTCTTCTCGATAAACCCCATCTCCGTAACCATAGTTTAAAAATGATATTACTCTAATACTCTCATTCCTAAATCTTGATAACAAATTGAATATCTCTAAGTGATGGTTTTGTTCTGCCGCACTATTTCCAACCAAAATATTAAAAGTATCATCAGCAAAATAATTCTTTATTTCCGAAATATATGAATTTTCAAAGGAAGATGGATAGGGTATTATGGATACTTTTTTTGATGAAACCTGATGTTTTTCTATTAAATCAATAGCATCAGAAATCATCAAGCAGTTAATCTCATCCAATGTTCTATATACGACTCTCTTGAAACAATTATAAAAAATTCCGCTGAGATTTTTTTTATGCTTTTTTACTCCAGTCCCCCAGCAAACCCATTTTAATTTACACTTTCTTAAAAGACAAATGCAAGAGAGTACAAGTAACAAAATATCATAACCATGCAAAACAAAAACAGCGTTTTTATTGCATATGTTCCAAAATACCAAATTTATCAAATCCAAATTAGATAAAAATAGTATTTTCGTTGGCTGTTGATCTTGGTCAAGGATATCCACATAGGAAGACCTGTTTTTTTTACTGCAGTTCCGCAATATGTATATTGATTTAATCCGCCCAAATTTATTATTTAATAAATTTATCATACGTGGGACATGATGAATCACATCAGCGTTAAATATGTGATAAACTGTCTTCAATGGTTAGCCTTCCATTTTCTAATGATTTGAGGTAATTTAATAAGTCTAATGGGTTAAAACCACACCGATTTTCAACCCATCAATTTTCGTTTCAACTCATTTCTCAACCGATTTTTCGGTCAAATTCTCCCTGCCAAAAATTTTTTCATTTTTAGGTCAGCAATTCTCATTTTGAATCTAAATTTGCTGATGATAGCTGTATTGGGTTATTTATCAAGCAAATTTAAAATGTATGTCGGCGAAATAGAGAGAGCTAAAGATATACGTGCTTCTGGAAAAGTTATTTTTCAATTTAGAACATCATTAACCATGTTTGTAGTCAGTTTTTAGACAAACCAATCCATTGATGCTCCAAAATTTCGTCATTTTTAGCGCCAATACTGATTTGACTGTTCAACTGAATGAGACACGAATATAATTTAACTTGTATCCGGA
>Ga0255432_1027_pt1 | contig 31577 bp, 32 predicted proteins | sample ANMaggSeSYBR02I6_FD_182656 | JGI IMG/M metagenome (GOLD analysis project Ga0255432, IMG submission 182656) | Sediment cell enrichment communities from methane seep in Santa Monica Basin, California, United Staets - ANME aggregate JGI... | ecosystem: Environmental > Aquatic > Marine > Cold seeps >...
ATAGAGGGGGTGCGAAACTTTAGTCATTTACTTCACCTTCCGCGTTTTAGACCTTTGCAATAGAAAATCAAGCTGTGTTAAGGGATTGTATACGTTCAAGCTCATTCTTATAAGTCGTTTGCGCATTCCACAGGTCAACGGAGCGCTGGGCATTTAGCCAGAACTCTGGTGTGTTTCCGAATAATCGAGACAGTCGCAATGCCATAGCCGGGGTAAATGAGCGACGTTCACGCAAAAGCTCGTTTACGGTTTGGCGCGATACCATCAATCGCTCAGCAAGCGTTTTTGTAGTCATCCCGTAATCGGGCATAAAATCCTCGCGGAGCATCTCTCCCGGATGTGTGGGCTGTATTTTTTGTGATTTAGTATTTATGATACTCATGTTTACCTCTCAAGGATAATCTGTGATTTCAACGTCATATGCGTCGCCATCGACGAAAGAAAAGCAAATTCGCCATTGATTATTTATGGAAATCGAGTACTGCCCTGCACGTTTACCTTTCAAGGCGTGGAGACGATTGCTTGGAGGAACCTTCAGGTCACCAAGACATGTGGCAAGATCGATGTATTCCAAGCGGCGCATGGCTCTTCTTGGCAGATCAGGCTGAAGCCGTTTTGACTTGCCAGTTGCGAAGAAATCCTGTGTGTGTTTGTCAGAGAAAGTCTTAATCACAATTAATTCATAACGTATCACGTGACACTTGTCAAGAATGAAGACGCGCTTGAATTGGTCACTTATTTTCCCATTCGGTGAGGCCGGATTCATATTGTTCCTATTTTTTGGGACTTCCGGACACTAATGACTTAGGGTAAGGAGCTACTATTTTTAAGGCCTTGGGAAGAAGTCTGATAGAAAATTGATTATTATAATAAGATTCTCCATCAATATGGCACGGAACCGGATTGTCCGATTTTATGGTAACTCTCTTGGACATATAATAAGATACCTGCCTGAGGCTCAGGTATTTCCCCATAATGGCCCTGGGAATATTGAGGAGGAAGGTATGTTTGGGAATAGCCTCCACCAACAGGATATCAAGTAAGCCATCATCAAGGCTTGCTTTGGGTGTCAGGTTGAAAATACCTCCAACGGCTGTGCAATTGGCGGTCAACACCATAAGGTACCTTTGAGGAGGCAAGGAATTATTATCAATCTCAAGGCGAAGCAGAGGAGGGGTGAATTGCCGGAACTGGTGCATTTAGTTTAGAGCCATGCCGATGACCAGACCAACGGCAATGCCAAGGCCGATAAATATTGAACCGACTACGATTCCCACTGCAACATTTTTCTCTGCTAACTGTTTTGACGTATTAAACGGGGTCATCCTGTCAAACATTTTATAACCTATCATCATAAACACCAGGGTCAATAAAACTCCAACTATTGCATAACCAAGATTCAGTAATGTAATTGAGATTTCCATTACTTTAACACCCCCTTTATTTTACCGATTTTATTAACGTAACCGATGGTTTCTTTACTGTTTTTACCTGTAACATCAGGCAAAGTTGATTGTATGGATTCCCACGTGTTGGGATTAAGCCCCTTATTCTTTGCTATTTTTTGGGCTTTAATAATATTCCCCTTGCCGGCATTGTAAGACCCAAACATGAAATTTATCCGATCCATATGTGAACGTTCCGCCTTCCATAAATTCCATATCATTCTGTTGTAATAAATACCCGCTGCGATATTCCAGCGGGGCTGTTTTCTTGTGCCCTTAATGCCTGAATTTTTCCTTGTAATTTCTTCAAAGGTTTTTGGCATTATCTGCATAACACCCTCTGCCCCCACTCTTGATCTGGCATCTGCCTGCAACCTTGATTCAGCTACAGCCTGAGCCTTGAAATAATGCCAGTCAAAACCAGGGCCAAAATATCTTTTTGAATATTTTGAAAAGTATTTGTCATATTTTACTACCCTGTTATATCGTTCAAAGGCATGGGCTGTTATGGGCATTAGAAACAATACAATTACCAGCGCCTTTATTATCGTCCAAAATCTTTCTTGCATTTTTACCTAAGTTGCTCTTTCTTTGATTATGATTTTTGCCACCGGGAGTGTGATTATACTCATGAGGCTGAAAAACTATGGCAGAAATCATAAGAAACGTAAAGAATATTCATCAAAACACCACCCCTCTATGCAGACCTCCTGTCTTTTGGAACGACAAGGATCGAGAATAGTAACTGCAAGACTAAAGGATGTCCCTGAATTTCTTCAATTTTAGCCTATATTTTAGCTTGACATCAATCTGACAATCATTTAGTAGTAATTTTTACTCGCTTGGAAAAGACTTAGAGATGATTTTTTGCCTGCTGATTTCATAGGGTGCTTTTTTTACGATTGCCCAATGTATCATGTTGAATTGTCAGTAATTGTTTCACTACTCGACAACTCGACAGCTCGGTGACTCAATTATTTGACGATCTATATATATGGTAAGGAATTCGTGAAGTCAAAAACCCTTATATTTATTCTTATCTGTTCGATCATAGAGACATTTTTCTGTCTTCAAGTTGCGATGGCAGACACCGGAGAAAGACAGCGCCTGCATATCCTTAAAGAATCGGGACAGCACAGCAAAGCGTATGAAGGATACAGGGCAGCCATTGCAAAACATCCGGAATCCATTCCCCTTGTTCTCGATTTTATTGAACTCCTTATCGGCATGGAGAGGTTTGATGAATCCTGTAACCTGCTGGAAAAGATAAAGTCTGAAGATATCAATGCCCTGAATGACAACGACAAAAGACGTATTTCGCTCCTCAAGGCCCAGATTCTTGTAAAATGGGAGGAATTTGATACGGCAATATCCGCAATAGAGCCCTTTGCGGATTCAAAGGACGATCAACTTCTTATTGCAGATGTTTATCTTAGGGGAGGGCAATGGAGAAGGTCATTAAGGATTCTCAGGGAGGTGGAAAAGTCGATTTATTATACACCCTACGAAAGAGACCTTGCCCGAAAGAAAATAACAAATATCAGAAGACACTATGCTCCCCGAATTAATGCAGATGCCGGGATCGTGGACTCAAAGGAATATGGATCAATCTCCTGGAGTTCTGTTTCCGGCGAAATTCCCATATACAAAAACAACCGGCTTACAACATCATATTTGTGGATGAACGGTGAAGAGAGTGGAAATTTTTTTTCCGTGGGCATCATGAGTGGTTTTTCCAGAAAATTTCCTGTTGAGCTGTTATTATCCATCACCGATGACGGCGATGCAGGCGCAAGCTTTAAAACAACCTTTAATCCAATAAAAAAATCTTTTGTGGAAATCAAGGGATACTATAACGAGGTAGAAAGAGAAATCACTGCGCTGATGAATGAATTCAGCCTGAAAAAAGGCGGTTTTCTTCGCTTTGATTATGAATTTTCCGATATGCTGACAGGATCGTGCAAGTATGAGTTTTCAGATTATCATCTGTATTCAGATTTTCGTCAGGGTTATATGAATATATTTAATGTCGGAGCTACATATGAACAGCATCTGTCTGTTAAAAAAATAGTGTTGCATCACACAGTTAATATGCTCGTGATTGAGGGAGATGAGGATAAGGATGAGGGTTACTTGAATGAGGAGGAGGATAAGAAGAATAGGGAATACATTGCCAAACATCTTTATATGCCTTCGTACACCTTCAGGTTGTCATATCCTGTTTCAGATGAGTATTATTCCGGCCACGTTGCATTCAAGATAGGCATGGGCTACCTCTTTGGCATAGATAACGAAGGATTTGCCTTATCTCCCGGATGCTCCTTTGATCTCCGCATTCACGGAGATGTCGGCCTCACGGGAGGTGCGGAATATCGCCTTGATGAGGTTTCAGGAAAAGGGGAATGGAGGACCAATGTAGGCGTTGAGATACTTTTTTAGGTATGGGGGTGGTTTCAAAACAGGGCTGATGGTTGTAAGCCGTGGATTTTGAAGCTCACCATTTACAATATTGTAAGCTATAGACTTTCAGATAATTAATTTCACAAGGCCAGAAGGAGGAAGGCGTATTAGTTATACGTCAACGACTGATAACGCAGTGAAATTAATTATCTGAAAGTCTATATAAATTTTTCCGGTATTGGATTGCGAAATGAAACAGATAGATAAGAAGCCGTTTATAGTCTTTTTTGAGGTAATATTGTCCTATGGAATAGTAGGGCTTGTTTACTATCAGGGCATAATCCCCGAAGGCCTCGTGTACTTGCTGGTTTCATTTTTGAGCCTTATTTTTGCGCTCTATTACGGCATAAACGGCATTGCCGCTGCTGCCATCGGCGCCAGTGCGATCATCTCTTTGGTCGTAAAAGGCGATGTGCTTGTCTTCCTTTCCCTGCATTACGTGGAAGCCTGTTTTTTTGTTGTGGGTGTTGTCCTGACAGGCATCACAAGGACTGCCATTGAGCAGAAGATAACCCGGACCAGCCTTGCCAATGCGGTTATGCAACAACGCATGGACAGACTTCTCATTGAACTCTCTGAAAAAGACAGAGGATTGCAGGATGTGCTTGAGCAGGTCTTGACTGAAGTGGAATCTCCCCGGATTCTGTATCAGGCCATTCGAAGAATAGGGACTATTGAAGATCACGAGACATTTCTTAACGAAATACTTCATATTCTTTACACTTACTGTCATGTGGAAAAATCAGCCTTTTACAAACCGGATGTGAAAGTGGGCATCAAAAGGGTCGCATCCTTTGGCGCTACATCTCTGCCTGAAAACATGAAATGGAAGAGTAAGGAGATGCCGGAAATCATGCGGGTTTTGATGCAGGAGAGAGAGATAATCATCCCCAAGAAAATAGATCAGCGCCTTATTATGGCTGTTCCGATTTTCTCTGTTTCAAACGAACTCATATATATCCTGCTGATCGAAGAGATCAGATTTATCAATATGTCTGAGAAACTTGTAGGCCTTTTGAAGCTGACAGCCTTTTGGACAAGATATCTGCTGGAAAAACGTCTTTACAGAGAAAAACTTCAACATCTGAGCGCATTTACTTCCGTTACTGTATATCAGCCGTCTGTTGCTCGAAAAGTTCTTGATGAGACCATATCCAGCCACGAGAAACACAGGCTTCCATTTGCTCTTTTGCGGATAAAGGGGGCTATGGGCGAAGCGGATATGAGGAAAATATCTTCCGGCCTGAGAATCTATGATGATATGTTCATGCTTGTCGAGGGAGAAATACTCATTTTTTTGTCCATGACCAATGAAAGCAATCTTCCTGTCATCATCGGCAGATTAAAAGTTGTGGCGCCACAATTTGTAATTGAAGCCACGGACAAGACGGGTTACTGATGATTTATAACGTATTCTCTCTATTACTATTGTGCTGCTGGTGCATTACAGAGGTTACAGTCTGTTTTTTCCTCATCAATGGAATCTCGGATTTGCCTGATATACTCTCTTTTCTGTCTGCTTACGGGCTCTCAATCCTGATCGTTTACCTGATAGTCAACGGATTGATAAAGCACGATAATTCCCTTGGTAAGACAATGATCACCGAGGCATTGATGAAGTTTCTGGTTTTTCTCGCCGTTATCCCTTTGGCAGGGCCGGTTGTTTCTCTGTTTATCGTTTTGTTTTTTCGCCTGTATCCTTTATATCCTGTACGGGTTGAGCTGTTTGACAGAGTGGACAAGGATATACTTGCGGTACTGAAAAAGAGATACGAAGGCCGGACAATCCCTGCATTGGAGGCCTTTCTTCTTCGCGGAATTAATGCGGATCAGGCATTAAGGCTGATATCGAGAATTGATGAGATGGAATGGACGGTCATGAAAGCAGTAATTCTGCGAAATATCATAAGACTCGCTTTTCGTGAAAATATAGTCCTTATAGCCATTGATATCCTTACAAAAAAACTTGATCAGATCCTTGCAGACATCAATACCGTGGAAAGCGCAGAGAACACGGATGCCAGGACCATGCACAGGCTTGCAAATCTCTACCACGAAATTCCTTATCTTGATCTGTGTGATTCCATCATGAAGCCATTTTATCAGGAAAAGGCATGCCATTGGGCAGTTCGTGCTTTTGAGCGGGAAGATTCCGAAGAAAACGCCCTCTTGAGCGTGAGATACCTTCTCGAGGCGGGAGAGGCTGCAAAGGCAAGAAATATCTATAAGGCAGTACAAGAAAAAGGGGATTATCTATTGCAAAAATGGATTCCTTACGAGTTTGAGCTCGCGCTGGCGCATGGGGAGCTTGATTCGTTTAATCGCATTTACCAAACTATTGAAACGACTGAAGGCGCATATATTCCCGACAAAGTCAAAGAGGCGGCACACACATGGAAAAGGGTTCAGACATCTGCCTGGTTGTAGAAGGCAACTACCCGTATGTTACCGGTGGAGTTTCTTCCTGGCTTCAATGGCTTATGGAAAAAATGAATGAGTTTACATTTTCCATAGTGGCATTGATCCCCGAGGAAAAAAAGCATGAGGAACGGAAATACAGCTTTCCCGACAACGTCGTCTTGTACCAGGAATTTGTCTTGTTTGACTATGATGAAATAGAAAAACATCCCTGTTCGAAGCTCTCACGGAGAAAATGGCAGAGCATTTCAGACAGCCTCTATCAGCTTATGAAGGATTGGAGGAAAGGGGTCCTTTCTGAAGGGAGTCTTTCCATGATAAGGGATCTTGTCAACAATGAAACTCCTGGAATTTTCAGGAATTTTCTTGAGGATGAAGCCGCATTTGCCCTTCTTACAAAGGTCTATGAGAAGAGGAGGGAGGGTGCGGGATTTTTGAAGTATTTCTATGCCCACCGCAGTATTCATCTTATCCTTTTTCGATTACTTTCCCTCTATCAAAAGCTCCCATCCTCAAAGATCTATCACTCGCCGGGTACTGGATATGCCGGCATGCTGGCATGTCTGAAATCAGCCCTTGACGGGAAAAAATCGATTATCACCGAACATGGAATATACCTTCAGGAAAGAGAGATGGAACTCTTGAAGGCCGGCTGGCTGGAGGACCCTTATCTTAAAGAGATGTGGATCGATTTTTTTTCGGCCATATGTCGATGGCAATACAATTCCTGCGACCGGCTCATCACGCTCTATCAGGGGAATAAGGACCTTGAAGTCGAATATGGGGCCAGGGCGGAGAAGATCATGGTCGTGCCGAATGGAATCGAAGTCGCGCGTTTTAAAGAGGCGAGGTGCAGCCGTTGCACAAAAGACCCCAGGATGGTCGGCCTTGTGGGAAGGGTGGATAATGTAAAAGATATCAAGACATTCCTGCAGGTAATGGCAATAGTCAAAAAGGAGTATCAAAAGGTGGCGGCATGGATTATCGGGCCGACCGATAACCAGCCGGAGTATTACACGGAATGCACTGAACTCCTTGACATGCTTGGATTGAATGACACCATTACTTTTACCGGAATGGCGGATGTCCTTGATTATTACAAAAAGATGGATGTCCTTGTTTTGACGAGCATCAAAGAGGCAATGCCTCTTGTGGTGATGGAGGCCATGTCCTGCGGAATTCCCGTGGTGGCTACGAATGTAGGCGCATGCAACGAGCTTGTATATGGCCTTGATGACGGCATAGGCCCTGCAGGAATTGTAGCAAGAATAAGGGATGTGCAGGCAATTGCCGCGGCTACCGTGAAGATACTCGAGGACAGGGAACTGGCAGGCGATTTCGGGAAAAACGGGATAGAGAGGATAGAGCGGTTCTACAGGGAAGACCTAATTATCAAGCAGTATTTTAATATATATCAGGAGGAACTCAATGGCGGGAATCTCGTTCTTGCTGAAGAAACACATTAAACGGCCACACCTTGCCCGTTTTCTCATGACGGAAACCGAGCAGGCAAGCCAGGCGGTCGGGCCTTGGTTCCTGACCATTTCCTGCCTGGCTGTGATGGGGTTGTTGGTCAATCTTGCCACCGGCCGGTCCCCTACGCTGTTTTTTCTTGTGATTACCTATGCAACGGGTCTCTCTTTAATTATTTCATCTCCTGTATATACTGTGCTCAACCGTTTTCTGGCAGACGAACTTTTTTTCAGAAGGACTGATTCCATTTTCAACGCCCTGATAGCGTCATCGGTCATTATGGGGTCTTTTTCCATGTTCATCTCATCTGTTGTCATCTTTTCTTTGTCTTCAGTCACCGCCAATTACAAAATAACCTTTGTTGTTCTTACAAGTCTTCTATCACTCCTGTGGTGCATCGTCAGTGTAATAAATTCTCTTGATAAGGATCGTCTTACCTTTTGGCTGTTCCTGGCAGGCATGGGCACAAGCATCGGTCTTCTTTTACTCATAGGCACAAGCGATATTCAGGGGCTTACCCTTATTTTTATTGCAGGTATTACCATTCCCGTTGTAGGCGGATATGCCTTTATCCTGAAGCTCTATCTGCGGGAATCGGTAAGAATGGATTGGGGATTTTTTAGACGTTCCAAGGCGTATAAGCCTGGACTGGCCTTATTTTTAGTTAACCTGGGTTTCTGGATAGATAAGCCTATCTTCTGGTATTCGAAAACCGCGGGCAGCTCCATTATTGATCCCTTTTTCCGGTATTCGCCTCAATACGACTTCCCATTTTTTGTGGCTATCAGTCTGATGATGATAGCGTCGTTCATAGTGTACAGGGGCTTAAAAAAGGAGATTAGAAATCCCTTCCGATTGTTCATATTCAAGCTGTTAAACAATTTTCCTTTTCGAGAATTATCCATGGAAAAGCTGAACATTATTCATTCCGTAAGGCATATTATGCTGCGTATTTTATTAGTGCACGGCGGTGTTGTTCTGGTGGTGCTTTTCTTCGTATCCACAGCTATTATTCCCCTTCCATGGACAAATCCATTTGTATTTCATTATCTTATGATAGGAACTATATTTTTTTCCTTCTGGTTTTTATGCATTCTTTTGATACAATATCTTGATGATTATGATTCCATTTTATGGCTGGCACTTGTTTTTCTTATTTTGAATATTGTGTGCACAGTTGTTTCCATAAAACTTGGCTGGAAATACTACGGTTTGGGCTTTATGATAACGTGTATGGTTTCCTCTTTTCTCTCTTTGATTGTTTTGAATTCAAAGCTTGGCAGGCTTGAGTATGGTATTTTTAAAAAGGCCGTTCACGTTTTTTAATCTTGGACTCATCATAATGCCTCTTTTGGTAGGATTTGAAATTACATATCTTCCCTTTGTGGAGATCAACAAGAATGATGATATCTATATCATATCACCATATGCGCAAGTAAAAGGGGATATATCTCGTGCGTTTGCGTATATCTCCCTTTGTGAAATCGAGATGAACTCCGGTCATCTTTCCTCCCTTCCTCCACAAGCTATTGTGCGGAAGGTTGCGGATTGGCCGGCATTTCTCGTGGATATCTCATCTCCTGAATGGGAGGATGTAATAAAAAAGGAAATTGAGTTTTTGTTGTCAAAGGGATTTGAAAACGTCTTTGTGGATACTGCGGATAATGTGGAAATCCTTGGGAATCTACTGCCCGAAAAGCGAGAGCTTATCCATAGCAAAGGCGTAAGCCTTATTCGAATGATAAAAAAAAGCATTCCTGGAAATATGATTATAAACAGGGGCTTCGGCATCTATGATGACATAAAGAACGACATCTGCGGCGTATTTATAGAGTCTCTTTTTTTTAAAAAGGAGGACTTGGGCTGGACCGAAAGGACGGACATAGACACGAACACTGAGTGGCTGCTTGACAAAGTGGAGATGTTGAAAAGAGACAAAAAAATGATTCTTGCCGTGGATTATGCCCCAATGTCTGAAGACAAGAAGCTTGAGTTCAAAAAAAAGGCAAAACGCCTTGGTATCTCATGGAAATGGGCCAGGGAGGATCTTCAATAAATGTATTCAAGAAAGCATATTCTTCAAGCCACTTTTTTTATCATTCTCGCGGGCATGACAGTGAGCGGCTATTTGCTCAAACCTATAGACGTGAAGATTGCTAATTATTATGAGTCGCTTTCCATGTACAAGGAAGCAATAGCGGCATACGAAAAGAGCCTGGAAGCGACAGGTAATCAGTATTTTCACAGGGAGATATTGGTCAGGATTTCCATACTCTGTCGTTATATTGGAGACTACGATAAGTTCCTGGCCACTGTAAAACGTCTTTTGGACCTGGAATATGAAAGTCCCGGGCTCATGCAGGACGGAATGGATACGGCCATTGGCTTTTGGCGTTTTAGCCCGGCAAGCAAAATAAGACAGGACGATGTTATCTTTTTTGCGAAGAAAAAGGATACCCGGAATTTTCTGATAGATTTTTTATTGGGAAACCAGAGACTTTATGAAGCGCTTACTCTATATGATCAGGCATATAATTCAGGAGATTTAACAGAAGAACAGATGAAAAAGGCCGTCATTGTCTCAAGGTGGACAGATGACATTCAGCAAAGGAAGAAGTGGCTTGAGCGAGCCGTAGATGTTATCGCCGACGCGAAACTGACAAGAGAACTTTTCAGAGTCAGTGTGGCCCTGGGGGATGAAGAAACGGCCATGCAGATAGCTTCGCGGATAACACCGAAGACTCTTGATGATTTTCTTTCCCTGGCCATGCTTTATAAAAAAACCGGAGATGAAAAAAAGGCCAGGACGTTTAACATAAAGGCGGAATCCATCTGTATTGAAAGGCTTGCCGCAATTAAGGATAAGGGAAGCGACGAAAGCAAAAAGCTCCTGACTCAACTTGTCTATATCTATTGGGAAAACGGCAAGTTTGAATCGGTAATAGATACTGTTGAAGCCCTTTATGCCCTCGGCTGCAAAGATAAAAAGCTGCTGGATGACGCCTTCAACGCATCTCTCCATCTCTGGCGTGAAGATCCCGATAACAGGAAAAATCAGGAAAGGGTTATAAGGATTGCGAGGAATATGGGCAACCAGGACTTTGTGGTCGGTTTCCTTGTGCAGAACCGAAGATTTTCCGATGCCTTGAAGATATATGAACAGAAATGGCGCAAGGGGGAACTGTCGGCAGATAGCCTGAAGGCGGCAATGGAAGTTGCGTGGTTGCAGAATGACCGAATCCTGCGCAAGAGATGGCTTGAAAGAGGCTCGGATGCCTTATCGCTTGAATGGAAGGACAAAGTACTGATGGACAGCGCGTTCAACGTGTCCATGGATTTTTGGCGTGAAGATCCCGATAACAGGGAGAATCAGGAAAGGGTTATAAAAATTGCGAGGAATATGGGCAACCAGGACTTTGTGGTCAAATTCCTTGTCTGGAACAAAAGGTATTCCGATGCCTTGAAAATATATGAAACAAGATGGCGCAAGGGCAAGCTGTCACCAGAGGACATGAAGATGGCCATAGAGATTTCGTACTGGCAGAATGATCTGGTTTTACAAAAAAAATGGTTTAAAAGAGGGGTTGCAGAACCATCAGACCCGGAAATTGTGCGCAAACTGGCATACATATATTTAGATGATCATGAATATCAATCGGCGAAAAAACTCTTTTTCAGGCTCAATAAGATAGAGCCGTCTAATAACGAATATCTTGTAAAACTGGCGCAGTTGTTTGAAATAGAAGAAGATTATCGCACAGCGTATGATTTTTACAAAAGGGCTTACAGCGAGACAAAAAATATAACCTATCTGGAGAGGATGGTGTCGTGCGCATATCATATAGATCAGGCTGTTTATGAAGAGGCATTGCAAGAGTCGGCCGGTCGGAATCCCACGGAAGAAAATCTGTTCAGACTTGCATCTTCTTATCTTTACGTGAGCAGGGACTACGAAAAGGCCAATGAGGTGCTTGAAAAAATTGTTCACAAGTGGCCGCTTCCAAAATATCAGATCCTGTTATCCTATTCATTTTTGCAGATCGGTGACAACGCAGCAGCATGCGATCTCCTGAAACGCATTCCGACGAAGTTCCGGCAACCATGGGGTACACAGCTTTTATCAAAACATTATCAGGAACAGGGAGAATGGAACAAAGCCATAGATGTTATCAAAGACTACATCAAATTTTACCCGGATGACACAAATACACAGCTCTGTCTTGCGTATATTTACAAACGAATGAATTGGACAGATGAATACCAGGAACTCATTCAATCCATGTTGCCTCCCGGAGCGACGAGGCAGGTGAATGAATAATGAAAAAAGAGATTCGATCATATCCGTGCTGAGGACGCTTTTTTCATTTTTCGTGCCTGGCAGCCTTCTTCTTCTGGCAGCAGCCATCCTTGCTCATACTGGAGCCGCGGAGCAATCGCTTTCTGCGATCATTCCTGTCTATCCTTGGGCTGTTTTCGGCGGGGGTATGTTGTTAGCGTGGCGGTTTAACAAGAGCCGGCTGTTTTTTGCCCTTCTTGTCCTGGCGTTTGCCGACCAATCCTTGCAGTTTTTTGCCGATAGAACTGCAAACCCGTTTCGCATGGCTGATATTGTCTCAAATGCTGTTCCCCTTCTGCTTCCACTGAATCTTGCGGTATTTTCTCTGTTAAAGGAACGGGGGATCGTAACCTTGCGCGGCATATTCCGCCTCGGCCTGATCCTTTTGCAGCCGCTTGGCATTGCTCTTGCCCACCGCTGTTACCCTGATCTTGACCTTGCCGGCTATCTTGGACATTCTTTTGTTGATATCCCGGCCCTCGCCAACATTTCCCTGACACAGCCGGCGCTTCTGGCTTTTTTCGCAGCGTTTCTTTTTCTTATAGTCCGCTTCATTCTTTATCGAGATGTCGTTGCCGGCACTTTTTTCTGGACTTTGGCCCTGGTGTTTCTTGCTCTTGGGTTTGCAAAGTTCGAACCAGCATCTCCGTTCTTTTTTGCTACTGCAGGGCTCGTTCTCGGGCTCTCTGTTATTGAGACCTCCCACAGCATGGCATACCGTGACGAGTTGACACAACTGCCGGCCAGAAGGGCATTGAAAGAAGCTCTTCTTAAACTTGGCAACCGGTATGCAGTGGCGATGATCGATATAGACTACTTTAAGAAGTTCAACGACCGGTACGGACATGATGTGGGAGACCAGGTCTTGCAAATGGTCGCATCGAAACTTGTAAAAGCCGGCAGAGGCGCCAAGGCTTTTCGTTATGGCGGCGAGGAATTTGTCCTGATTTTTCCAGGATCACTTATGGATGTTATCCCATACGTGAAAAGAGTAAGAAAGACGATCGAGTCCTCGGAGTTCATATTGCGCGGACCCAAGCGGCCCCGAAAAAAACCGGAACAACCGGAAACAACCGAAGAATTCTTGGAGAAAGTGTCTGTAACCGTCAGCATCGGCGTAGCCGAACGAGATGATTACTACAGGACCCCGCGGGAGGTGGTTAAGGCGGCAGACGAGGCCATGTACCGCGCCAAAAGGAGTGGACGTAACCGCATCAGCGCATAGTCCCGAGCTAAGGAACGGGAAGTTATGTTCGTTCTCGTTCCTTTGGATAATACCCACAGCCCGTAGCCGTCCCGATTCCGGATGCAACCAGCGTCAGCAAGAAAAGCAATGTTCCTTCGGTCATGTTATCTCATTCTCCTGTAGGCCAACGAAAAGCTGAGGGGCTGGGCAAGGTAAAGCGAAAACACAGGAAAAAAGTAAAAACTATCGGTCAAATCCTTGCAGCTTATTCCCAACTCCCGAACTGCCCAATAGCATAACAAAGCCCCCTGAGAAAGCGTTAAAAGGAAGAGTCGATTCCAACCATTAGGGCTCGGTAAAAAATAACTTGGCATTTTTGCATCCCGACTTCACCATATCTTTAACCGATTTTCAATCGCACCTGATCTTAGTAAAATTGGCCTCGAAATAGCTCGCTATTCCTGCGGTTTTGCTCAATCAGATCAATTAAATCTACGGCAAATTCGAGCGCAAATTCTACCAAGTTACAGCAATTCCCGCTGTAAAACGACTTAACATATTAAAATCATTACAAATTACCAAAAAGAGTTTACGACGAAAACTGTAACTACTTGATATCGCAATAAAAATCTACTCACAAAAAAATGAACAATATCAATATGTTAGGAATTCTTTCGTGAACTCATTTAGACAAAATGCAGTAATTTCAGCATGTTAGTCTGTTTTGCAGCGGGAATTGCTGACCAAGTTATTTTTTACCGAGCCCTAATTTAAAAATTATCCCTCCGGACAGCGCAATGAGACTGCTTATTATAAACAAATTAAACGAGCCCACACTTTCATATAGATAGCCGTTAAAAAGAAATCCAATTGTCATCCCAAGGCCGTAAGTTACGGCATTATTTGCTGCCTGCCCCAGAGTTTTGGCTTCATCGGGAGTCAGCAAATCAATATACAATATACTTGCTACATGAAATGCACCATATGAGATGGCATGAAAAACCTGTGATATCAGGATTAAAGCCGGAGATGTTACAAAGAAAAGTATTAACCATCTTAATGTTGCTATCATAAATGAAAATACCAGAACATTTTCAAGGGAAAAACGCTTGAATATTTTGTCTGAGTTTATCATTACAAGTATCTCTGCCATCGACGCCATAGCCCAGGTAATTCCGATAAATGTTTTACCATAGCCAAGGCTGTCTAAATGGATGGAAAAGAAAGCATAGTAGGTTCCATGGCTTACAAGCATTAAAAAAGCGCAAAACAGGAAGACGGTTAAACGCCTCTTTAATAGAACTTTTGCCTTGGGTGTAAAAGACTCCTTCTTTGAAATGACAACGTCAGGGATTCTAAGAGAAATAAATGCCTGAAGCAGGGAGCCGGCAAGAATTACAGCAATAATAATCTCGATTGAAAAAATATCAATTATCCTGCCGAGGACTATTACAATAACAATAAAGGAAATTGATCCCCATGCTCTGAGCTTCCCATAACTTTTCTTCTTTTTGCCCAGTACATCCATAGTAAAGGCTTCAAGAAAAGATATAATGGGAGCGTAAAAAATTCCGTAAAATATGGTAATAACCAGCATTAACCAGAAATCAGTGGTATATAAATAAAATACCCATATCCCGGTACTCACAAAATTGCATAAAATATATATCGGTCTCCTGATCTGAAAGCGGTCTGCCAGAGCCCCCCAAAATAAAGGGAACAAAACTATCATCACCGTTCTAAATGCAGACAGGAGTCCTATTTGAAAACCGGTAAAATCAAGGTGATAACAGTATAAATTAAAATAGGGCAAAGAAATGCCCATAATGCCGAAATATAAAAAATACTGAGAACCGATTATGAATCTGAATGAATCACTGGGGCCTTTAATCATATTTGTACAATACGGCATTTCTATATAAAACGCAATCCATTCTATCTATAGATATTTTCTAACTACTCACGTGGTTAGGCTGAAGCTGCTTAGACTGAAGGCTGAAAGGGGGGCAGAAGATCACTATTGCCGAGCCCTTTGGCGGAAATATCTGATTCTTGCACCAAACATGGCTTTAAAATGCGCTTTTTCCTAACAGCCTTCAGCCTATCCACCTGAGTAGTTACGATATTTTCTTTACAAATTAACTTTATCGTGATAGTTTTTTTATATAATTAAGTTGATATAGACTTTCAGATAATTAATTTCACAAGGCCAGAAGGAGGAAGGCGTATTAGTTATACGTCGACGACTGATAACGCAGTGAAATTAATTATCTGAAAGTCTATAAACAAACATCTAATAAGCCGTAACAAGCGGGAGCCAATAATGGATTATATCAAAATACGATTTGGCGATAATTTTGATGAATTAGGTTCCAAAATCGAAAAAACCATTGAGGACATGTTCAGATCTATGAATCCTGTTTTTTCTCTTTCTGAATGTACCTGGAAGCCTCAAATGGATATTTATGAGATTCCTGGAGAAATAATTATTATAGCTGAAATTGCAGGAGTCAATAAAGAGAACCTGGAGGTAGAAATCAGCAGCAAGGCCGTTAAAATTTATGGGCATCGTATTGAATTGCCGCGTGTAGAAAACACAAGATACAGATTAGCGGAAATCCAGTATGGTAAATTCGAACGTATCCTTTTTTTCCCCGCACCTATTGATACTGATAAGGTAACGGCATCATATCTAAACGGCTTTCTTCAGATCAGGCTTGCCAAACTGCCGCCTGCTGACATACACAAGGTGCCGATCACTGAGGAATAGCAGATTCCTCTTAAGAAACAGACTCCGGAGGTATCCATGACAGATAAACAACCATCATTGGACTTTGGAAGTAGAGAACTCCCGGAAATACTTTCTATTCTTCCTCTATTTGACGCTACTTTATTCCCCAAAATGGTTGTGCCGATTGTTATAATGCAGCGCGAATCCATTCAACTGGTAGATGAAGCAATGTCCAAAGATAGAACCATCGGGCTCATTCTATCCAGGAATTCAGAGGTTAAAAGCAAATACACTCCTGATGATCTATATAAATTCGGCACAACCGCACTTATCCTTAAAATGGCAAAAAACGAAGATAACAGGGCACAATTGCTTGTACAAGGTTTGGGCCGGTTCAAAGTAAAAGATTTTATAAAAGGAAAGCCTTACCTGCAGGCCAGGGTAGAAAATCTTCAGGATATAGAAACAAAAAGCAAGGAGATTGATGCCCTTATGTCCAACCTTATCGGCCTGTTCACTAAGGTTGTCGAGTTTTCTCCGGGATTATCACCTGACATTCTTTCTATGGCGAAATCAATACAGGTGCCTGGCATTCTCGCAGACATGATTACTTCGATCATAAATTCAACATTAGAAGAAAAACAAAAAGTTTTAGAAACCCTGGACATAAAAAAACGACTGCAAGAAGTTACACGTCTTGTTAATTATCAGTTGGAAATCCTTAAACTTGGGAACAAGATACAGTCCCAGGTCAAAGGCGATATGGATAAAAAACAGAGAGAATATTATCTCCGCCAGCAAATGGAAGCGATCAAGGAAGAACTTGGCGAAAAAGATAAAACAAGTATTGAAATTGAAGAATACAAGGCTAAAATTAAAGAAAAAAATCTTCCTGAAGAAGCACTTAAAGAAGCTGAACGTGAACTTGATCGTCTATCACGAATGCACCCTTCTTCTTCTGAATATACTGTTGCATCAACATACCTTGACTGGCTGACATCTCTACCCTGGAATAAAAGCACAAAAGACAATTTAGATATAAAAAAGGCCAGAAAAGTTTTAGATGATGACCATTACGGACTAATAAAACCCAAAAAACGTATTATAGAGTTTCTGGCTGTACGAAAGCTCAAGCCTGAATCAAAGGGACCGATCCTTTGTTTTGCAGGTCCTCCCGGTACAGGAAAAACATCTCTTGGCCGTTCAATAGCACGGGCTTTAGGCCGCAAATTTCATAGAATCTCACTCGGAGGTGTCAGGGACGAGGCTGAAATCAGAGGACACAGGCGAACCTATGTCGGCGCTCTTCCCGGGCGTATTATACAGGGAATCAGACGCGCCGGGTCAAATAATCCTGTTTTTATGCTGGACGAAATTGACAAGCTCGGAAGTGATTTTCGCGGTGATCCATCTTCGGCATTGCTGGAGGTACTTGATCCGGAGCAAAACTTTTCTTTTTCAGATCATTACCTTGATGTACCATTTGATCTGTCAAAAGTTATGTTCATAACTACTGCAAATATCTTAGACACAATACCTCCAGCTCTTCGAGACAGAATGGAGGTCCTGCATCTGCTGGGCTACACTCTGTCTGAAAAAATTAAAATCGCAAACCACTTTCTCATACCTCGCCAACGCGAAGCACATGGTCTCAATTCATCTCAAATATCTTTCACAAATGCTTCAATAAAAAATATAATCACAGGCTACACAAGGGAAGCGGGTTTAAGAAATCTTGAACGTGAAATTGCAACCATCTGCCGCGGTGTAGCAACTCAAATTGTTGCAGGAGAAGCAAAATCAGCAAAAATCAATGTAAAAGATATTTACAAATTTTTAGGCCCTGTGCATTTTACCTCTGAAGCCAGGGCTAGGCCCTCGAAACCGGGTATAGCCATGGGGCTTGCATGGACAATGAATGGCGGCACATTACTCTTTATCGAAGCTACATCCATGAAAGGGAAAAGGGGCCTTGCCATGACCGGTCAGCTCGGGGATATCATGAAAGAATCAGCATCAGCAGCTTTGAGTTTTATACGTTCAAATGCTTCTAAAATAGGAATCTCCGAAGATTTTTTTAATAAAATTGATATACATATACACATACCGGCAGGAGGCATACCTAAAGACGGCCCTTCTGCCGGTGTCACCATACTTACAGCCCTTGTATCTCTTCTGACCAATAAAACAATAAAAAAAGATCTTGCCATGACCGGTGAAATCACCCTGAGAGGTCGAGTCTTGCCGGTTGGAGGGATAAAAGAAAAAGTTCTTGCCGCCCATCATGCAGGGATAAAAACCATCATCATGCCAAAGTGGAACAAGAAGGATTTAGAAGAAGATATACCGGAAAAGGTGAAAGAAGAAATTCAATTTTATTTTGTTGATGAAATGATGGAAGTGCTGAAAATTGCTCTATGAAAGTAGCCCAATGGCCTTAAAATCTTCCGTTACTTTCTTTGCTGTTTTCGCAGGGCTCCTTTTTTTATTCCACGGATGTGCCACGGTAAAACCACCTCCTGTCGAACCAAAAACTTCCCCGACATTCAGGCCTTACAAAGTAATGGGCAAGTGGTATCAGCCGCTGCATGACGCAAATGATTTCGTGCAGGTTGGAAAGGCATCCTGGTATGGCAAGAAGTTTCATGGCAGAAAAACCGCAAACGGTGAAATTTATGATATGTATGCCGTCTCTGCCGCACATAAAACTCTGCCGATTGGAACATATGTAAGGGTGCACAATCTACATAACAATAAAAAAATCGAGGCCAGAATCAATGACCGCGGGCCCTTTGTCCGCGGCAGAATAATTGATCTTTCCTATGCTGCGGCAAAAAAAATTGGTATAGTGGGGCCGGGTACGGCAAAGGTCAAAATCGTAGCCCTGGGTGTTGCCGGAAAATCTGAACCCAAAACCGATAAACGCCGGACTTATGTCCCTGTGAACTATTATGCAGGAAATTTTACATTTCAAGTCGGCGCATTTCGCGACCGGCAAAATGCTGAAAGGTTCAGGGAAAAACTTGCTCAAAAATACAGAAACGCTCACATAACGACTTATGACGGCGGTGATGCGATCTACTACAGAGTACGGCTTGGAAAGTGCTCAAATCTTGAGCAGGCAGCAGAGTATGAAAAAAATCTTAATAAAAACGGATTTAATGATGCATTTATTGTTGCAGAGTAAGGGCAGGGGGGTAGGGGTTCTATTTATTGAGAAGTTACGTTTTAGATAGTTAGTGCCTGAACGAAAACTGCTAATTTTCCCAATTTTTGCGTCAGGCGCAAATTTTAATCCTCGAAATACCCCATGTATTCCTGTGGTTAAAATTTGCGCCTTCCTTGAACTTGAAAAAATTTTCTAGTTTTCGTTCGGGCACTAGTTACCGGAATAGCTGAATGGAGTTAAAAAATTGCTGAAAAATGTAGTTTTTCTGGACAGAGACGGTGTTATAAATAAAAATTCTCCTGATTACATAAAGAGCTGGGCGGAATTTAAGTTCCTTCCAGGCAGTATTGATGCGATAAAACTTCTTAACTTAAACGGCTTTGTCGTTATCATAATTACAAACCAGTCGGTTATAAACCGAAACATGGTATCATTAGACGGCCTTGAATATATTCATTCCATGATGAAGTCAGCGTTTAAGTCAGGCGGAGGAGAGATAAAAGACATATTTTACTGCCCTCATATCCCCGAAGACAGATGCGACTGCCGCAAACCAGAGCCGGGATTGATTCACAGAGCAAAAAAAACATACCATATTGATCTTGTAAATTCTGTTATGATAGGCGACAGCGTAAAGGATATTATGTGCGCCCGCAATGCAGGATGCGGTCACGGCATTCTGGTAAAAACAGGAAACGGAGTTGATGCTGAAAAAATTCTTGCACAAAAAAAGATTTTTCCTGACTACGTGGCTGAAAATCTTTTAGATGCAGCCAAATGGATAGTTACCCATGATTATTGAATATTGACGATTGAATATTGAAAATTTAAGGAGTCCTATTTTTTAATTAAAATAATCTTCAATACCACAAATTGTCAATTGTTAATCTTCAATTTTCAATTTAATCCCGGCTTAGGTTTGATGAAAATGAATACGTCCCTTCCCTTAACAGTCCTTGAAGGCAAGCTCGAACAAATTACATATTTTAACAAAGAAACCCACTATATTATTGCAAAATTAAAACCCGGCAACACAGATAATCTTGTTACAATTGTAGGTTTCATGGGAGGAGTAAGTCTTGGCGAAGTGCTGAAAATAATGGGAGAGTGGGAAACCCATACCAAATACGGACAGCAGTTCAGAATCAAATCCTATGATGTAACTCTGCCGGCATCTGTTGAAGGAATAAAAAATTACCTTAAATCAGGTATTATCAAGGGAATAGGCCCAAAGATGGCAGGCAGATTGGTGAAGCGCTTCGGAGCCGACACCCTGAATGTAATAGAGAACCGCCCGGAAAAACTGCTTGAAGTAGAAGGAATAGGAAAAACAAAAGCAGCCTCTATCAGCAATGCATGGAAAGATCATCATGCAATAAGAAGTTTAATGCAGTTCCTTCAGGAAGCTGGAGTAAAAACCTCATATTCCGCTGTACTGCTGAAGGAATACGGCCTGGATGCTTTGAACATAATACAAAGCAATCCCTATTGCCTGGCAAACGACATCCCGGGTATCGGTTTTTATATGGCAGATGCAATAGCGCTTAAGCTTGGAAAATTAGAGAATGAACCGGAAAGGGCCAGAGCATGCATTATCCATCTTATACAGCAATCTGCAAATGACGGCCATGTTTTCGCTTATCTGGATCATTTGACTGCACGCTGCAAAAATCTTTTTCAAATAGAATCTGAAGCAACTGAACAAGCAATAGAAGATCTTTCAGTTTCCGGAGAGCTGATTATTGAAAACAAAGTAGAAGCCCCGGATAAAAAAAGGGATAAAAAAGCCGTTTATTTGAAAGCCCTTCACCAGGCGGAAACAGGTCTTGCAAACAGGCTTAAAGCCTTTTTATCCGTTCCTGTTGTACCTCAAGGAATAGACACGGAACAAATATCAAATGAAGTTCTGAAAAAACTGGCCATAAAGCTTTCACAGGAACAGCTTGATGTTCTTGAAAAAATATTTTCTCATCGGGCGGTAATCATTACAGGAGGCCCTGGAACCGGAAAAACAACCCTGATCAGGTCGATTAATGCCGTATTTAAAGCTCTTGGAAAACAAATCAGCCTGGCTGCCCCTACAGGACGCGCGGCAAGGCGGCTGGCAGAATTAACACACAGAAATGCAAAGACCATTCACAGGCTGCTGGGATATAATTTTAAAGATAATCTTTTCGACAAAAACCGGGACAATCCCCTTGATGCAGACGCAGTAATTATTGATGAAGCCTCAATGGTGGATACATATTTGATGTTTCATCTGCTGAATGCAATTCCCATGACTTCAATGCTCATAATGGTTGGAGATGTTTTTCAACTACCATCCGTCGGCCCTGGCAATGTACTTGACGACATGATCAAATCAGGCATTATACCGGTTTTCTATCTTAAGAAAATCTTCAGGCAGGCCAGGGAAAGCTCTATTGTTCTCAATGCCCACAGGGTGCTGAAAGGTGAATTCCCTTTACTCAAACATATAAATGAACCAGCCGACCTTTCTGAATTTTACTTCATAGAACAGAACAATCCTGAAAAAGTTGTCTCCACAATTGCTGAACTGTGCACAAGAGCCATCCCTGAACGCTTTGGCTTTGATCCGGTCAAGGAGGTTCAGGTTCTGACCCCAATGCACAAGGGTGTGGCAGGCACAATTAATCTCAATCAAGTGCTGCAAAAGGTATTAAACCCAAACCCTGTCACGATTAATGCTGTAAATAGTTCTTTTAAACCCGGCGATAAGGTAATGCACCTGAAAAACAACTATCAGAAAGAAGTCTTTAATGGAGATATAGGTACTATAATATCCATTGACAGTAAAAAAGAGGAACTTTCAGTTGATTTTTATGGACGGGCGGTAAGTTATGATTTTACGGAAACGGGTGAATTATCTCTTGCCTATGCCATATCGGTACACAAGTCACAGGGTTCGGAATATCCCGCAGTAATTATACCTCTAATGACACAGCATTATGCTCTGCTCCAGAGGAATCTTTTATACACCGCTATTACAAGAGGAGAAAAGCTGGTAATCTTGATCGGCATGAAAAAAGCGCTGGACATCGCCCTGAAAAACGACAGGCCACGTCAGCGTCTTTCCATGCTGGCACACAGGCTATCAAAATTGTAGATCCTGGTGTTTACACCCTTGACAAGATCAAACTGTTTTTGTAGAGTTTTTACTGGTGAGCGGTACAGCTCCAAGATTAAGTATCGGTTCCAGGTCTTCGTTCCGAAGCGTCAAATCTTGCCTTGGGCAATAATGCGGATTATCCGCAGCGCTCTGACCTGCTTAAGCGTGCTGCTCACCACTTTCCCAGTCACCTCACCTGACAACAGTCAGCATGTCGATTTTCCAAGGGTTGTCCCCAAAATTTGACAAATGTTGTGATATCAATTACAAATCTGGGACAAAATCGCCTGGTGGGCGGTCATAAGGCAAGGTATCAAACATCCGACATCTTCTTGGTGGACAGCATATTTACATTACACGCAACATCATTTTATCTAATAACTGCAAACGTGGGATTTTAGGCTGGATTTTTGGGATATTATCGTGACTCTCTACACTTTATTACAAGATGGGTCATGATGCAAAGGGATATGCCTATCTAATGCAGGAAATTATGAATGATGCAGTAGAAGACATAAATAGAGAGTTCCAGAAACGAGGAATGAAATAATTATACCGAACAAATCATTTCACCCAACACCAGAAGCCGGTTTGCTGAGGCTCTGACTATTTCAAAGCAAAAATCAGCCTTAGCGAAGGCATCATTCTTCTGGTGTTGGTGAGTTCAGACGTTCTGTCCTTCAATTACTACTAAAGCGTACTCAAATTATTTCTTGACACTGGTACCGCCTCATAGTACTGTTAGCTTGTGAAACGTAAACACCAGAAAATACTTGAACGAATCTTCTCACACCCAGTAAGCGCAAATATCAAATGGCAGGATATAGAAGCTTTGTTTAATTCTCTTGGTGCTGAATTGATTGAACGTGAAGGCTCTCGGATTGAGGTGTTTCTTTTCAATGAGGTTCGAGTCTATCACCGACCTCACCCACGCCCTGATACTGATAAAGGTGCAGTAGCAAGTATTAGACAATGGTTAAAAGAAAATGAGGTGTTACCATGATGAATTTAATGAAAATTAATAATATTAATGCTGTGATCAAGTATGACCCTGAGATTGAAATGTTTAGAGGTGAATTCGTTGAGCTAAACGGAGGTGCAGATTTTTATGCTAAGGATATTGAAAGTTTAAAAAAAGAAGGTGCTATTTCTCTCAAAGTTTTCCTTGATGCTTGCAAAAAACGTAATATTGAACCTAAAAAGAAATATTCAGGGAAATTTAATGTACGTGTACCTTCCAATCTTCATGCAAATATTGCCAGTGCAGCTATGGCCGAAGGGAAAAGCTTAAATCAATGGATCGTAGATACTTTAGAACAGGCTGCTCATATTTAATCATCTTGACTGCCGGGACAACAATATGTTCCGCAAGGATACCCTGATAAAACGAGTGGAGATCCTGGGTCTTGTAAAAATACTCTTGAAGACCGACGAAGTAGTTAATTAAGCCTGTATCAAGAAATTGGAGCCTGGGAGATTTTTTCAGATTCGGAATATCCCGCTGTAATTATACCTATAATGACACAGCATTATGCTCTGCTTCAGAGGAATCTTTTATACACAGCTATTACAAGAGGAGAAAAGCTGGTAATCTTGATCGACATGAAAAAAGCGCTGGACATCGCCCTGAAAAACGACAGGCCCCGTCAGCGTCTTTCCATGCTGGCAGACAGGCTGGCGACGGGGAAATGTTAAAGGGATTCGTAACTACTCAGGTGGATAGGCTGAAGGCTGTTAGGAAAAAGCGCATTTTGAAGCCATGTTTGGTGCAAGAATCAGATGTTTCCGCCAAAGTGCGGCAATCGTACTCTTATGACCCCCTTCAGCCTTCAGCCTTCAGCCTAAACAGCTTCAGTCTGACTACGTGAGTAGTCACAGGGATTCTATTATTGCTTCCAGGTTCTGGTCTTTAGCCTTGAATTTTACTCCAATTCCCTTTGGCACTGTCCAGGCAACTTTCCCAGGGAGTTCGATGGGTTTTTGTTTCTTGGTGGGAGTGGGAAAATTGACTATTAACTCCTGTCCCACAGAGAACACCTTGGCAGTTTCGATAGACAGTATAAACATCCCGCCAGAGCTTATGTCTTTCACCAGGCCCTTGAAGGCATCTCCCGAAGTGGAGTAGTTTACAGTTATGGAGCATGGTTTTCTATCATGTTTTCTTCGGTTGGTTTCCCGTAGATCATCGAGCACGCATAAAAGCTTTTGTTTCAGGTCTTCAGATGCATTGTCGATAAAAGGGGAGATATCTGTGAGCAATTCTTTTAAACGACCTGTGAGACTATTTTTTTCGGATTGTTGGATGGAATTTGTCATAGGGCACACTCCCGATAACGAAATGGCTTGTTTTATATTTTAAGATAGCCTATAGCGAAAACCGTCAAAAGTCAATGTGGAACTGAGAAGCCCTTAAAAAATAACCCGTTGAAGCGATTTTAGTCAAGAACTAATTGAACACCATAGTCCCGTGCTGTCTCATGTTGGGCCTACTTCGCGATCCCTGCGTGCATTGTAAATTACTCCGCCTACTTTCACGTAGAGATTGAGCACGTCAACAGCTTCCTGTCGCAAGACATCCCGTGATACTCGCACACCTCGCTCTTCGAGGGCTTGCTGCCAGTTAGGGAGCTTCGGCCCTTCGTTGAAACCAATACAACGCGCATCTTCATCTCGAGCACCACAGACCAGTCGTGTGACCCCCGACCAGGGAATGGCCCCGAAACACATTGCGCAGGGCTCTGCAGAGGTTACCAACTCGTAGTCGCTCTTCCCTTCATCACTGATGTCGTACCGCCCAAGTTTTTTCTGTGCCAGTGCGATCGCGACCATCTCCGCGTGAAGTATTGAGCAGTTGTATGTCACAACGACGTTCACTCCCGGCGCAACAAGGCACCCACTTGCATCGAACACACCAGCACCAAAAGGCCCTCCGGTTCGTCTCTGAACGTTCTCCCGTGCCAGTGTAACTACAAAACGCATACGATCTTTCCTTGTCAGGAAGATCTTCGGACTGTGCGCGAGTAGTTCTCCTACCCAATGCGGAAGTCTGATCGTGAAGTCCATCTGCATCCTATGTAAGTGATTTGTTGGGAGGTCATGATTCCTCGTCATCAGTCATATACTCCCACATCTCATTTTGGTGCAACCAGATGGGATCTGCATTCCTTCGGATGAACTCGTCCACATCCATACCGTCAATGGTTGGCGGCCGCTTAACTCGTTTCTGTTTTCCGTTGATGAATATGGTCATGTACTCCTTCTGCCGCCGCTTCTTTTCCGCCTTTTCAGCGGCAGTAAGTTTTCGTTTACGCTTTGCCATGATGGATATTGCCCTGTTTTTTTCTCAACGCCATGAATACTTTTCAGTGATCCGAAACATAGTGGCATATTAATTGAAATCGTATATACTCATCTGTTGAGGGTCTTCCAGTACTTGATCCCCGCCGCCCCTTCTTGACATTCCGGACATCGCCTTTCGTGCATGTCGGATCCATTTGTTCCGTAAACATAGCCACAAATTGTACATTCGGTTTTATACGCATACGGTCCATGGTCAGTTCTTAATACTCCACAATGACCGCAGCACTGCTGGTCATGAGGATTCAGGTAGCCAATTTCTACGGTCTCGCCGCTTCCATCTTGCCATTGAATTTGCATATCAATGTCGTTCATATTGATCTCCTCTCTCAACTTATGGGGTGAAAGCCCTCTATATGTGAACCCTGTTAATATTTGATATATTAGCAAAAGTATTAGCCGAAGGCAAGGGCGCAATCGTGAGGTTCTGTCTGAAGGCGGAGTGAAGCGGAAGGCTCGCCGCAGGCGAGAGTGAGTGAAACGAACGTCCAACCCGGAGTGCAAAGTTATGAGTCCCGCCTGGCGGGACCCGATAAGCTTTGTGAATCGCCAGATAGCGAACCCGCACGCCGTGGTGTTGTGGGGAGCAATACTGTTGACTTAAGACAAAGAAGCGTAAGTTCACGATTTTAGTCAAGAACTAATTGAAAATACAGGGGTATTAGTTTACTTCTTAAAATTTTTGAAGGAGTTACATATTTATGTTATAGAATAACAGGTGAATATAAGAAATACCGGCAGCGCCTTTTATTAACACCCAACCCGGATAAACTGGAAAAGTGTCTAAACCAAATATTATTGTGATCTGCGGCCCAACTGGTTTGGGCAAGACTGCTGTTTCAATTGAACTCGCCATAGAGTTGCATGGAGAGATTATCGGCGCTGATTCAATGCAGATATACAGATATATGAATACAGGCACGGCCAAGGCGACTCTTGATGAGCAGGCTCGAGTGCCTCACCATTTGATAGATATTGTTGACCCGGATGAGCCTTTTGATGCTGCTATGTTTGCGAAGATGGCCGGCGAGATGATAATGAAGCTGCATGCTGATGGTATTGTTCCATTTGTTGTCGGGGGCACCGGCCTTTATATTAAAGCTCTTGTGCATGGCCTGTCCCAGGCAGGGCCGGCAGATACGGATATCCGAAAGCGTTTAAAAGAAGCGGAATTGCTTCATGGCGCCGGATTTCTTTATGAGAAATTAGGCAAATGTGATCAGGAGGCAGCGGAAAGGATACATCCGAATGATACATACAGGATAATCAGGGCTCTTGAGGTGTATGAGGCAACAGGCATGACTATCTCGCAATACAGCGAAGACCACGGGTTTGAAAAAAGACGGTTTAATGTTTTGAAAATAGGTCTTCATATGGAGAGGGAAGCCCTGTATGATCGTATTAATCGAAGAGTTGATGTAATGATAGAGGAGGGGCTTGTTGATGAGGTGAAGATGCTGCTCAACAGGGGTTATTCTGAAAACCTCAAATCCATGCAGTCAATAGGTTATCGTCACATGGTTGAATTTATTAAAGGCCGTATTACCTGGGAAGAGACTGTTCGTACATTGAAACGGGACACCAGAAGATATGCAAAGCGCCAGATGACATGGTTTAAGGCTGATCCTGAAATTGTATGGGCGGAACCAGAGCAGATAGATTATATTAAAGAAGTAGTAATAAATTTCTTGCAAGCGGCTAAGAGATAATAAATAGTAGCGGTTCACGGTTCACGGTTCACGGTTCACGGTTGTCGGTTCACGGTTTTTTATCAATTTTATCAGCTTGCCCCAAAGGCGCTAACTTGTCATGAAAATAGCTATTGCACAGGTAAATACGGTAATTGGTGATTTTAAGCATAATTTTGACAAAATGATCTATTTTGCCGATAAGGCAAAAGACCTTTTATGCGATCTGGTGGTATTCCAGGAGCTGGTTATTACAGGTTATCCGCCCCGCGATCTTCTTGAAAAAAAGGATTTTATTGATGCCAATCTTGCCTGGCTGGATAAACTTGTCGGCTCAATAGATGGTATAGGGGTTGTCTGTGGATTTGTTGACAAGAATCCGAATGATGAAGGCAAGTCCCTTTACAATGCAGCCGCTTTGTTTGAAGACGGCGAAATACAGCACAAGGCATATAAAAGACTTCTTCCAACCTATGATGTTTTTGATGAAAGAAGGTATTTTGAACCAGGCCGGTCATTCGAGGCTTTTCCGTACAAAGGGCGCAGGATAGGGCTGACCATCTGTGAAGATGTCTGGAACGACAAAGACTTTTTCAGGAAAAGAATATACCATATAGATCCTTTGTCTTTGATGATAGAAGATGGCGCTGACCTTATAATAAACATATCTTCTTCTATTTTTCATGTCGGCAAAAGAGAGCTCAGGCAAAAGATGCTTGGCGCTGTGGCTGAAAAATACAGCGTTCCCATAATATATGCAAATCAGGTGGGTGGAAACGACAGCTTTATTTTTGATGGAATTAGTATTGTTTTTGATCGGAATGGAAAGGTGATTGCCAGGGGCCGTGATTTTAAAGAAGACCTTGTAGTTTGTGATTTAAAAGATCCTGAACCATCAGGTGATATGCATCCTGTTTCGGATTCAGAGACAGAATCTCTCCTGAAAGCTCTGATTATGGGGACCCGGGACTATGTAAAGAAGTGTGGCTTTTCAAAGGTAGTTGTAGGGTTGAGCGGCGGGATTGATTCTGCATTGACCGCATATATCGCTGTGATGGCGCTTGGCCCTGAGAATGTAATGGCTGCATTCATGCCGTCACAATATACTTCCGGAAAAAACTTCGATGATACAAAGGAACTGGCGGAAAATATCGGAATAGAGCTGGTGCGGATTCCAATAGACAATATCTTTAAAGAATTCCTGAACTTGCTTTCACCTTCTTTCAATGAGAGTGATCCCGGTATTACAGAGCAGAATATACAGGCTCGAATCAGGGGCACCATTCTCATGGCTTTGTCAAACAGGCACGGTTCGCTTCTTCTTTCCACCGGAAACAAGTCGGAGGTTGCGGTTGGCTATTGCACCCTGTATGGCGATATGAGCGGAGGGCTTGCTGTAATTTCAGATGTTCCAAAGACACTGGTCTATGAACTTGCCCGCTATATAAATACGGACAAAGAATATATTCCAAAAAGAATAATAGAAAAAGCGCCTTCTGCGGAGCTAAAGCCGGGCCAGCTTGATCAGGATGACCTGCCGCCTTATGAAATACTTGATTCCATTTTAAAGGGATACATAGAAGACTTCAAAAGCGTTGAGGAGCTTGTTGATATGGGATTTGACAGGAAGCTTGTGAAGGATGTTATTTCAAGGATTGACAGGAATGAGTACAAGAGGCATCAGGCGGCTCCGGGTCTTAAGGTTACATCAAAGGCATTTGGTTATGGAAGGAGATATCCCATCGCCAAAAAGGTAACGGTTCACGGTTCACAGTTTACAGTTAACGGTTGATCAAAACATAAAACTGGAAACTGTAAACTGTAAACCGACAACTGATCCCCGACACCCGAAAGGAGCACAGGCAGTGCCTTCCTTTGAACCCGTTTATATTGAAACCCATAAAAAGGGATTGCTTAAAAAAAAGATAAAAAAGGCACGTGAAATAATGAAGGCCTGCGTCCTGTGCCCCAGAAAGTGTGCGGTTGACCGTCTTTCCGGTGAACTGGGCGTATGCAGGACAGGTGAGAAAGCTTTAGTATCAAGCTATCATCAGCATTATGGAGAAGAAGCACCTCTTGTTGGCAAAAACGGTTCCGGCACAATATTTTTTACTTTTTGTAATTTGCTGTGCATTTTTTGTCAGAATTATGACATCAGCCACGAGGGTGAGGGCGAGGAGGTAACAGACAGGCAGATAGCCGGCATGATGATTAATCTTCAAGATTTGGGCTGCCACAATATCAATTTTGTTACTCCCTCCCATGTTGTGCCTCAAATACTCTCGGCTGTTGAAATTGCTGTCGAGGAAGGCCTGAATGTCCCTTTAGTTTACAATACAAGCGGATACGACAGGGTAGATACTTTAAAACTGCTTGAAGGCGTAATAGATATTTATATGCCTGATTTTAAATTTTGGGACCCTGAAGTTGCCGGGCTTACCTGCAATGCAGAAAATTATCCTGAGATTGCCCGCAAGGCGGTAATCGAGATGCACAGGCAGGTTGGAGACCTTGTTATAGATGAATCAGGCATCGCAAAGAGGGGACTTTTGATAAGACACCTTGTTCTTCCCGGCGGCCTTGCAGGAACGCGCGATATAATGAGATTTATAGCAAATAAAATCTCGAAAAACACCTATGTAAACATAATGCCCCAGTACAGGCCATGCGGCAGAGCCTATGAAGTAAAAGAGCTTTCCGAGTCGCTTTCAACAGAAGATTTCAAAAAAGCATTGAAAATGGCGGAAGAAGAAGGGGTTACAAGACTGGATATGCGAAGACGCACTTTTGGTTTAACCTAAGTTGAGCGATTTTTTGCGAAGAAATGTGCTAAGATCTTGATGCAGCAAGGTTTGCGAAAAGCGTGGGCATATCAATGGATATGTTGAGACTTTTCGCAAGTCCTTGATGCGCAAGAGATTGGTGCAGGTCGAGTAAAAAATCGCTCAATTTAGGTAAAAGTTGAAGAGTTTTTTTGGCTACCAACGTAAGGCGGGACTGCCTATAAATTCAATCAGATAGCAACTCCTTAAATTTTGCTTAATTATGGAATTGCCATAGTGTCCTGTCATCTATATAGTGTCGCAAATATGGCCGTCATTCCCGCGAAGGCGGGAATCCAGAAGCACTGAAGTAGTCAGAAATGCTTGTCCTCGACCTGATCGGGGAATGGATTCCCGCCTTCGCGGGAATGACGAGTGCCTGATACGATATTTCACGCATGACACGACAATAGAACCAAAATGGCGAAAAGCGTCCCGCTTTAAGTTGGTAGCCGTTTTTTTAAACTTCATTTAAATACCTCTTTTGCTTTTTCATAATGATTCACCAGGGATTGATTTGACCCTTTGAACCCTTTAATGATCGTCCTTATGTACAAAAAGCATATAGTGAACAACATGATAACACCCCACGGCCTTGTCGCCGTTAACGTCAGTTTGGCTTGAGGGTTTCATCGTTTGGTTTCTCCAAAATGAATGCCGCCTTCCACTTTCGCCATATCACCGATAACGCCAACTTGAGCGTTCCCGGCATCAACCTGAAACCTGGCGATGGCTTTTCGACCCGTCTCTGCGCTTTGCATCGCTTCCGTCATTTTAAGAATATCGGTATCCTGGTTGGCATCTGCGGTCGCTATATGCTCTGAAAGTAACAACTGGCGGCCCTTTGATTCAGGATTAGCCTCGAAATCCGTGATGGTCGTGAAAAGTGAATATATCTTGCCAACTTCATAACGCCAAGATCGAACAATTCTGTTGTAGATTGTATTTGCATATCATAAATATTTAAGCGTTTCAATTTTTTACATGAAAGCAGAGAGCATCAGCTTTCAGCTAAATCGAACTGATACAATATGTTGGGAATTTCTATGTTTCACAAAGCTTTTTTGATAAAGCACGACGACTATTGTTGCGATTTTATCTTGATATTTAATTCCTAAACCTATAAACTAAAAATAACAGACGAATTCACGGAATGTGAAAGAATAGGATTTTCATGGCTGAAGAGCTAACACGACGAGAATTTTTAAAAGAAACTGCCTCTAAAACCACACTCCTTAGTGTAACAGGTATGGGATTTTGTTTAGGCCTGGCTATCGATCTAAATGAAGCTGTCCAATGTACAAATTGCAGATCATATCTTTCTTCCTTTATTTTTGTATAGGAAATTATAAAATTAAGTTT
>Ga0255432_1028_pt1 | contig 30737 bp, 26 predicted proteins | sample ANMaggSeSYBR02I6_FD_182656 | JGI IMG/M metagenome (GOLD analysis project Ga0255432, IMG submission 182656) | Sediment cell enrichment communities from methane seep in Santa Monica Basin, California, United Staets - ANME aggregate JGI... | ecosystem: Environmental > Aquatic > Marine > Cold seeps >...
GTGTATCAAGGTATAAGGATTTAGATTCGGATTAACAGGAAAAGTTTCGATAATTTAAATTCTGTCAAAAAAAATACTATTTAAAAGCGCTAAAGTATTACGAAATCATAATAACGGAGGAATTGTGGCAAAAAAACGAGTAAGCCGATCCAGAAAACGACAGCTTGAAGAACCTGATAAATTTATCTCTTTCTCAGCAAAATTTCTTGGGTTCTTAACAAAATATAAAGTTCCAATGTTATCTGCAGTGGGAGTAATTTTTGCTATAATAATAGTCTGTTCTTCAGTCTACTATTATTCAGACAACGCTGAAAGCAAAGCTTCTGTTATGCTTGCAAACAGTTTGGCCAAACATGAAAAAATTAAAGCCGAACAAGGAGCTGTAAAAGCCTGCCGGGAAGTGGCAAATGATTTTAATCAGATTATTGAAAACAATTGGGGAAAAGATAGCGCCAAAATAGCAAGGGTTATGTATGCAAATATCTGTTACAATGCTGGTGATTTTGATAAAGCGACAGAATTGTATAATAAAGCCCTTTCAGAGTTTGAAAATAATCCATTTGTTAAAAACCTTATATTGAGCGGTCTTGCATACTCTCAGGAAGGAAAAAAAGATTACAATGCTGCTGCAAAATATTTTGAAATGATTATGTCCGGACCTGATGATGAAATTAAAGATGAAGCTCTGTTTAATTTAGGACGGCTTTACGCAGCAATGGGAAACAAAGATAAAAGCGCTGAGGCTTTTAATAAAATTATTTCTGATTATAAAGATTCCAACTATTTAGAGATAGCAAAAGAAAAAATATTGTAACTACTCAGGTGGATAGGCTGAAGACTTTTAGGGAAAAGACTCCAAGAAGCCAATATGTTATTACCTAAATTAAGCGGCCGGAAATTTTGTCTTAAATATAGAGAATAACGCTCAGAAATCATCTGTTTCCTTCAGCCTATAGCCTTCAGCCTAAACGCCTGAGTAGTTTTATTTATTTATAAAATGGAAGGTTCGAAAGAAGGGTTGTAAGATCATCATCTAAAAAGTTAATTCCAGCTCCGATAAAAAAAGATTCATTCCCTTCATCGCTTATAAAATCATCAAAGCCAGAAGTGATATATAAATGCTTAAATGGTGTGAAATCTGCTTTGAATTTCAGGTGAGCATTGCTGTCTGAATCAAAATCAAAGGCTTCCAGAGAGAGGGTCAGGCGATCTTTGAAAAGATAGTAATCAAATGCGAAACCACCTGTAGATTCAAAAATTCCACCGCGCAAGCCAAGGTCATAGTAACGCTTGGCGATTTGGGCTGAAAACTTAATTTCATTTTTTTCGTTCTTTTCAATATGCTCTGTTGTGGTTACTCCGTTTGTAGTAGTTGTGATATCTGTTTCAGACTCCACTCCACTCGGATCATCAACAACCTGAAGCAAATAATACTTGTCCTCCCTTGGTTGAATACGAAGAGTAAGATAGGATTTAACCTCATTGCTGTCAAAAAGATATTCTCCTCTGTAATCCAGATATGTTCTAAAAGCTTCCTGTTTTTGCATATAATCATTTATGCTGGTAAGAGTTGAATTTATATTTTCAACAGTTTCTTCTTCATTAATCAGCTTTCCTAATGATCCTTCTCCCCTGTTTATCTTTTCAGTTATTTCTTTAAGCGACGCAAGTGTTCCGTTTAACCTTTGAACAGTATCCTCCTCGTTAATTAATTTCCCTATGCTTCCTTGTCCTTTATTAATCTTTGATGAAATTTCATTTATTGTCGCTGAGAACTCGGAAAGATTTGCTATTATTTTTACAAGCTCTTCGTTGTTTTCCTGAACGGTTCTGTCCAGAGTTTCAGCCACAGACTGCATAGAATCAACTATTGAACGAAGTGAAGCTTCGCCCTTTTCACCTCCCATTACATTCGCAAACGAACGTGTCAGCTTGTTGATATTTTTTGCCACATCTCCGAGAACATTCATCAGGCCATCCAAATCTGTTGTAGGGACAGTGCTGATAATGCGCCCATCCGGTTCAATCAAGGGAGCTGCCAGGGAGCCCTGAACCAGCACAACATATTTATCACCAAGTATTCCCCTGCTTCTGATTGAAGCTTTAACATCTTTTCTAAGTTTAACATTGGAATCTATTCGCAGAATTACCAGCGCTTTCCCGTCTTCAAGTAAAATCTTGCGGACCCTGCCCACTTCAACTCCTGCGATTTCAACTGAAACATCTTCTTCAAGGCCGGATGCTGAATCAAAATATACCTTAACCTCATATCCTTTATCCATTTTAAAACCAAGCTTACCCAGCCGCATGGACATGTATCCAAGAATTATCATTCCAATTACAACAAAAACACCGACTTTTGCTTCTACGCTTAAATTTGACAAAAAAATCTCCCTAATCCCTTAATTCCAGCATTCCAAACACGGACAAACAAGTTTGTCCATGCCACCCAATAATCAATAATCCCCTAATCCCTGATCCCTGATCCCTGCCCTCTTAAATCCTTAATAAATCTTTTAACAAAAGAATTGTTTGATGAACGTATTTCATCCGGTGTCCCAACGGCAACAATTTTACCCTGATATAACATGGCCACCTTATGTGCAATCGTAAAGGCAGACTCAATATCATGACTAATAATAACAAAAGTCGCCTTTGTCCTCTTCTGGGTCGCTACAATAAGCTCATCAACGCTTTCGCGCATTATAGGATCAAGTCCTGTTGTGGGCTCATCAAATAGTACAATTTTGGGATCCAGCGCAATAGCCCTTGCAAGTCCAACTCGCTTACGCATACCACCCGATAGTTCGGAAGGCATTTTGTGTGTCACATTTTCCAATCCAACAAGATTTAACTTCTCATTAACTGTTTTATTGACCTCTTTTCTTGATAATCGCGTGTGTTCGTTTAAAGGAAAAGCCACATTTTCACCTACCGTCATCGAGTCGAATAAGGCTGCATCCTGAAAAAGCATACCAAACTTTTTTCGTATTTCATTAAGCTTTTTGTCGTTTAGATTTGTAATGTCAATTCCGTCAATGATAATCTGCCCTGAATCAGGCCTTATAAGACCTATAATATGCTTTAAGAGAACGCTTTTGCCTCCTCCGCTCTGACCAATAATAACGGTAATCTTTTCAGGATCTATATTAAGATCAAGTTCGTTCAGAACTTTTTGGCTCTTAAATGATTTAGTTATCTTTATTAGTTTGATCATCAGAACATGACTGCCGTAAGAAAATAATCACTAATAAAAATCAATATCGATGACAAGACCACCGACTGAGTTGTTGCTCTTCCAACTCCCTCAGCGCCACCGATTGTGTAGATTCCCTTGTAACAACCTACAAGAGAAAGAATTAATCCAAAAAATGCAGCTTTTATAAGTCCATTGAAAATATCATCAAGTTCAACAATATCGATTATTTTGGCTATGAAAATTCCTGAATTGATTTTTAGAAGATTAACACCAACAAAATAGCCACCCACAATACCGACAAAATCAGATATAATTGTCAAAACAGGAAGCATTAATATTGCGGCGATTATACGAGGCATAACCAGATATTGAACGGGACTGACTGACATCGTATTTAACGCATCAATCTGCTCTGTGACTTTCATGGTACCAAGTTCCGCCGCCATCGCTGAACCAACACGCCCCGTCACCATTAAGGCTGTGAAAACAGGCCCAAGTTCGCGCGTCATTGCCAAGGCCAAAGTTGAGCCCACCAGGGCTTCGCCCCCGAACATTTTAAAACCATGATACGTCTGAAGAGCGAGAACCATGCCTGTAAAAGCGCCTGTAATCAGAACAACGCCAACGGAATTGACTCCAACAAATTCCATCTGCTTAAAAATTACTCTAAAACGAAACGGCGGACGGAACGCCCATGATATGGTTGACAGAAGAAGGAGCATAATTCTGCCGCATTCTTCAACAAAAAATACAAGCGGTCTCCCTGCAAATTCAAGAAATCGTATCATGGGCGTAAGTACTCAGGTTGTTAGGTTCACGGTTCACGGTTTTTTTAATGAATTTTGGCAACCGTTCAGGGTTACCTTTTTTTCGTTAACCTTCACCAACCCTGAACCTCTGAACCCTGAACCGTTATAAATAGATTGTTGCAAATATAAGAAAAGTGGCTTTTAAAGTCAAGGTAAAGCTTTATTTTCATTGAGTGAACATTATGAACCAATCAACTTTTTAACCCGTGAACCGTGAACCATTTAACCTGACTCCCAAAATAGAAACCAAGCTTTTTGTCAAAAATATTGCTCCATAACTAACCATTATTAACGAAGTCTATACTATATTTAGTTGTTGAATAATTATAAGCACAATATAACGTAATTATATATAATTAATTTGACTTAACAATAATGTTATGTAATTAATCTAGCGTTCTGGAAAAATATTTAACTTATTGTAACAATTTAGCCTTTTGAAAAAGAATCTGACAGGATAACAGGATAAACAAGATTTTTATAAAGTGCACAAACAAAGCCAACTCTCATTGTAGCTATCCAGTAAATCATAAAATATAATCACAACATGAAGAAGGTGTGTATCAAGGTATAAAGATTTAGATTTGGATTAACAGGGAAGGTTTCGACAATTTAAATCCTGAATATCTTGTAAATCCTGTCCAAAAAATAATATTTAAAAGCGCTGAAGCGTTTAACAATGCATGACGAAAAGTAAGGTTTTTTATGAGCGGCAACTCTTTAAAAAAAATTAGGGAATCTCTTATGATGAGCAAGTCCGAACTTGCAAGAGAAGCAAAAGTCTCTCCGATCACTATTGCTCGAATAGAAAAAAACATGCCGTGCCGCATGGAAACTAAAAGAAAGATTCTTTTGGCCCTGGGATTTAAACTTTCGGATAAAAACAAGATATTTGGCGATTAAGGGTTTATCAAATGATATTTGGAAAATCTCCCAGCTTAGTCGGCCTTGATATTGGCTCCAGCGCTTTAAAAGCCGGAGAAATTACGGCAACAAAAAAAGGGCTCGCCCTGAAAAATTTCGGAATGATAAGTATTGCCCCGGGAGCAATTGAAGAAGGCAATATAAATGACCCGGAAAATGTTGCCGACTCAATTCGTCAACTATTTAAGGCTAATAACATAAAAGAAAAAAATGTTGCCGTATCAATCGGAGGTTATTCGGTTATTGTCAAAAAAATAGACGTGCAAACCGCAACCGAAGAACAACTCCAGGAAACAATTCATCTTGAAGCAGAACAATATATCCCTTTCGACATCAGCGAGGTTAATATAGATTATCAAATCCTTGGAGAAGCTGAAACCGGCTCAGATCAAATGAGCGTTATCCTGGTTGCGGCCAAAAAGGAAATGATTGGTGAATATATTAATCTTGTTCAAATGGTCGGACTTAACCCATGTATAATCGATGTTGATGCCTTTGCCCTGCAAAATATTTTCGAAGCTAATTATGACTTAACTGATGAAAATGTAGTACTGATAGATATAGGAGCAAACAAAACATCTTTGAACATACTGAAAAGCCATTCCTCTGTATTCATGAGAGATATTTCCATGGGATGCAGCCAGATAAATCAAAAGATAATCTCTCTTATAGACTGTTCTTATGCAGAAGCCGAACAGCTTAAGCTTAGTAAACAGGCGGACAAAATATCTCCTGATGATTTAAACCAACTTATTTCATCTGTAGTTTCTGACTGGTGTATCGAAATAAAACGCGCTCTTGACTTTTATTATTCGGCAAACCCCGATGAGCAGATAAAAAGCATTGTGCTCAGCGGCGGTGGTGCCCAGATTAAGGAATTCCGTCAACTTCTGGCAACCGAAACATCATCTGATGTGGAAACTATTAATCCTTTCAAAAGGTTACACATAGCTGAGCATTTTGATCTTTCATACCTTGAGCAGATAGCTCCTCAAGTATCTATATGTCTGGGACTCGCCTTAAGAAGAGCTGATGACAAATGATAAAAGTCAATCTACTACCTTATAGAGCTGCACGCAAAAAAGAGAACATACGTCTCCAGGTCTCGACATTTTTTCTCTCAATTATATTTGTCACTCTTTCCATGTATTATTATAATATATCGTTGAACAACAAGATTGACGTCTGTAATGTTAAAATAGAAAACATTAAAAACAAATTGTCCAAATACAACAAAATAATTAAAGAAATAACAGATATCAAAAACAGGCTGAGCGTCCTCAATAAAAAAACGGGCGTAATAAAAAAGCTTGAGCTTAGTCGCAAAGAGCCTGTCCGTCTTCTTGACACAATGACATTTATGGTAATTCCAAAGCGGCTGTGGTTTACATCTCTTGAGGCAAAAAAAGAAATGGTCACAATTAAAGGGTTTGCTCTTGATAATAAAACAGTGGCTGATTTTATGACTCGACTGGAAGGCTCAAAGCTTTTTGACAGCGTAAATTTAAGGAACCTGAAACAAGAAACATATAATAAGCACACAAATCTTAAAGGATTTATAATTTCCTGTAATAAAATGCCTAAGGATAAAGCTGCTACCGATAAGGCAAAAAAATAATGAAGAAATTCGACATTTTTTTAAAACCTATTGAACCCTTATTTGAAAAAGCTGGAAACATATCAAAACTTCACAGAATCCTGATATGTGTTGCGACTTTCATTGTAATTACAGGGTCGTTTGTTTATTTTTTATATCTTCCAAAATTTGAAAACCTGAATCAATTAAATTCAGAATACAAATCTCTTGAACAAAGGCTCGCTTCAGCTAAAATAAAGGCTGCGCAGCTTAACAAATATAGAGAAAAAATGAAAACAGCCGAAACTCAATACAAAATCGCCATGAAAGCCTTGCCCGACAAAAAAGAAATTCCTTCTTTGCTAACCAGCATCAGCGAATCCGGCAAGGAAGCCGGCCTGGAATTTCTTTTATTTCAGCCTATATCAGAAATTAATAAAGATTTTTATGCTGAAATTCCTGTTTCAATTAAAGTTGCCGGTAATTACCACAATGTTGGACTCTTCTTTGATAAAGTTTCAAAGTTATCCAGGATAGTAAATATAAAAGATATCGTGATAGCTACACCCCGGGAGGGGGGCATGCTCAACACTTCCTGTACGGCTGTAACTTACAGGTTTGTCGAAGCTGAAGAAAAAAATGCGGCAAAGAAAAAGAAATAAATTGACGGATTAGCCACCAAGACACAAAAGCACAAAGAAAGCATAGGGTGCAATACAAAAAAAGTGACATAGAACAAAACGTGACCATTTTCGGTGCCAAGAAGCGCCAATTGAATAATGAATGTCGAACAGGGAATATTGAATATCGAAGTGTGGATGTTTCTTTTAAATTATTAAGTACCTTCCTTCGTAATTCGACATTCCTTGTTCGACATTCGACATTAAGCTGATTAGACGGGTTCAACGATTACTTGATATAATTTATGTTACTTTTTTGTATTGCACCCGAAAGCATATGCTTGATAAATTCAGGAATTAAAAGTGACAATTCTCGTTCCCATGCTCCAGCATGGGAATACAGACCATGTAGGTTCCAACGCTGGAGTATGGGAACGAGGCAACTGATGGATTTAAGAAAATTATATTATATGTCTTGGTGTCTTTGTGACCAAGCTATTATACTAAAAAGCCGATGCGTAAATATATTATCAAAATATTAAATGTGATCTGCATAACAAGCCTCTTCTTGTATTGTGGCTGCAATGATCAACCAGAAAAGCCCCAAAAAGCAACGGTTATCAGTAAAAAAATTGTGATGCCAAAAAAGGAAAAGCAGCCGATTAAGAAAGACCAAAAAATTGAAGCCTCAAAACCTGAAATAAAAAAACAAGCCTTAAAACCAAAAACCGGCAAAACAGATGCGGTTCCTGATCAAAAGCCCAATCAAAAACCGGACCAAAAGCTTGAATTACCGGACCAAAAGCTTGAATTATCAGAAACAACTGTCACCTATAAGGTTGAGAGGAAAATAGATCCATTTGCCTCAATTTTCAGAGTTGAATCTTCCGCCCTTGCTGATCAAAATGGTAGAAAAATTCCGCTTACCCCTATTGAAAAAGTTGACTTGAGCCAGTTAAAGCTTGTTGGGATAATTTTCGCATCAAGTGGAAACAAAGCGCTGGTAGAAGATGCGTCCGGCAAAGGGTTTGTAATAAAAAAAGGCACCCGCATAGGCATTAACTCAGGCAGGGTAATAAAAATATTAAAGGGCCGTGTAGTTGTAGAAGAAGAAGAAGAAGAAGAAGAAGAAGCCGAAAGCATATTAGGCAAAACAAGTCTTGTTAAAAGAGAACTTAAACTTCAGAAGCCTCCTGGAGAAGAATAATATGAATTGCGGAAATTATAAATTGTTAAAAATCAGGGCCATAGCCATTTTCCTGGTAATTTTAATAGCTGTACTTACAGGATGTGCTCAAAATATGGCCGCAAAAAAAGATATGGAAATTTCCCCTGAACCAAAGCTTATAACTGAAATAAGCACCTCCGAGGATCCGGAATCATTTAATGTGTTGGTTAAGAGAAATCGTGTGTTGACTTACATGTCTGTTAAACAACTCTTTCCCCTGGCTGTACTGCTTTACTTTCCTGAAACAGCTCTTGATAATATCAAAAAAAATATTTTGCCGGAAAGCGAAATTGTTGGCCCAATAACAGCTTCCGAGTTAAATGAAAAAGGTCATAAATCAAAGATCGAAATATTACTAAAAAAAGATGTGCCCTATAAAGCAACTAATGAAGAAACCGGCCTTAAAATATCATTTTTCAAACCATCTAAAGCCTTATCTTCCCCAACCTTACCTTCCTCTGGGCCGGTAGAAAAACCAGTAGAAAAAAAGGAAGAAAAAGCCGTTGTTGAAAGTAAAACGACCACAAAATACAAAAAGCCCGCATTGGTTAATCGTATTGATTTTTCAAGTGAGGAGGCCGGAAAATCAACCATCATTATTGGAACAACCAGATCTGTTGAATACAGAATAAAAAAAGCTTCGCCCCAATTGTTACAACTAAAACTGCTGAATACCAGACTACCGGATTACCGTAAGTTCCCGCTGATTACTACCCGTTTTGAAAGCGCAGTAGATAGAATTATCCCTGTTCAGACACCTGCCATGAAAAATACTTCCATGCTCACAATTGAGCTGCGAGAGTCCGTGCCTTATTTTATTGAACAAAATGGAAATACGCTATTGGTACATTTTGAAGCATCTACAATATCGCCCAAGCCATTAGAAGATGCTAAACTTCCTGCATGGAAGAAAGTTATGGCTCAAACAGCAGTCAAACCGACATCAAGGGAAACACAGGATCCGGTGAAAAAAACAGTTGCGGGGGGCATTGTTACCGAGGTGGATGACTCTGCAGTGGAATATGATCTTGATACACAACAAAGGATTGATCCTTATACAGGTGAAAAGATAACGCTTGATTTCTATGATACGGATATTAAAAATGTGTTTCGCATTTTAATGGAAATAAGCGGGAAAAATTTTGCAATAGACAAGGATGTAACCGGAAAGGTTACTCTGACCATCGCAAAATCTGTGCCGTGGGGCCAGGCGCTTGACCTGATACTGAAGATGAATGATCTCGGCAAAGTATTTGAAGGAGACATAATACGTATTGCTACCCTTGAAACACTCAAGAATGAAGAGGCTTTCAAACAGGCTGAAATAAGTGCAACGCTAAAAGCCAGAGAACAGCAAAAAATCCTTGCTCAACTTGTCACCGAATATTTTGCTATTAACTACGCTAAAGCAGTCGACGATGATAACCCAGAGACAGGCGGCATTCTACCAAAAATTACAGCGATAATAACGAAAGATCGAGGCAGCGTTATTGCTGACCGGCGTACCAACACTATAATTATGACCGATGTGGCCGAAAAAATAGAACAGGCCAGGGAGATAATCAAAAAGCTCGATAAGGTAACGCCACAGGTAATTATCGAAGCAAGGATAGTTGAAGCCAGCGCCAATTTTTCAAGGGAAATCGGCACCGAGTGGGGTGTTGCAGGAGGCATTCAAAACGATGATGAGACTGCCGGAACTGGCCCGCAAAGGGGCTATGATAAGCTTGGAGGCACTTATGGCTACGATATGGCAGTAAACTTGCCGACAGCAAGTGTAGGAGCCATAGGTTTTAATTTTCTCAGGATAGACGGCACCCCCTTGCTGTTGAACGCAAAGCTGATGGCAATGGAATCCCAGGGAGAAGGAAAAATAATCTCTTCCCCGAAGATTATGACGCTCGACAACAAAAAAGCTGTAATCAAGCAGGGATTACGCTATCCATACACTGTATTGGACAAAGACGGAGTTGCTACAACAGCGTTTGAAGCCATCGATCTTTTGCTGGAGGTTACACCGCACGTGACCCCAGACCAGCGCATTTCAATGACCATAAATATTACAAAAAATGACCTTGGAAATATAATTAACAATCAGCAGTCATTTATCACCAAGGAAGCGAGCACGGAACTTTTAATTAATAACGGAAATACGGTTGTCATCGGCGGTATTATGAAGACAGCAACAACATTCGGCAAGACAGGAGTTCCCTGGTTGTCAAAAGTTCCCATTTTCGGATGGCTTTTTAAATCAGAAACCAAGAGAGACAACAACGAAGAGCTGCTGATATTTATTACACCACAGATAGTCCAGCTTGAGGAGCGTGATTTGATTGGTGGATGATAAAGACAGAGGTCGGAGGTCAGAGGTCAGAAGTCGGAGGCCGGAAGTCAGGGTTTAAAAACAAATGCTGGAATGCTGGGATAAGAACTGAGAATATCAGATTAACTTTTTTTTGCCGAATTTTTCGACCTGTGCGGTTAGATAATTCCTGAGCCCTTCCGAATGATCTAATCCTCATCGGCTGGTTCTCGTAAGGGCGGGTTTATCCCGCACGAATCGATTAGGCGGGCGGCATAAAGCCGCCCCTACTACGTCTCCTTCATAACCATCAACTCATTGACAAGACACGGTAAATTTTACCCGCACAGGTCGCAACATATTGATACTATGGAGGAATAAAAATGAAAAGACAACAATTAATAATTAGATGTTTAGTAATCACGCTTTTTGTTTTGTTGTTCAGTGTATCTTGTACAACAGTTGATTATCAGCGAATGACAAGCCAGAAGGTAAAGTATCAGGAAACTAATAAAGAAACCTTAGAGAATATTTTCGATAAGTTAGCAATAAATATTGCTACTCGTTTTTATAATTATAAAAAAAATCGTGTTATTAAAATAAGTTTAAAAAGAATGTCCAATAATCTTCCCGAGGAGCTTCCACTAAAAGGATATATATATAAAAATTTGTCTGCTTATTTTAAAGATAAATCCCAATTCGCTTTTTTTCCTACTAATACATTGGATTTAAATTGTATAATAGAAATACATTTAGTTAAAGCATCTACTGGGTCATTACCAGAGTCAAACCAAAATAACCCCATAGAATTGGTTGTTTTAATAAAAGATTCAAATGACGAAGAAATTATCTATAGTTTAAATAAGCCACTTGTTGATGTTGTAAATAGTCAGGAATATTTATCGTTTAAGAAGAGTTTTAATCCATCATCTTCGGAAAGCATATTATCAGTCAAAGACGATCTTCCCTACCTGGTCGTAACAATAGATAATAGAGGTGATTCCTACACTAAAATTGAAGACAAAACCCTTTATACATCTAAACGTAGTGGGAGTGGAACTTACAGAGGAGGTTCGAGATATAATGGGAGTGGAACTTACAGAGGAGGTTCGAGATATAATGGGAGTGGAACTTACAGAGGAGGTTCGGGAACTTCGTTTAGTAGTTATAAAGGGAATATGTCGGAAAGAGGAACTGTCACATATAAATCTAAAAGAGAATTTAGTAAGCGGTTAGAGCATGGAAAGAGCGGCTGGTATCCAGCGAAGCAAAGACTATTCATAAATGGAGTTGAGTGTAAATTAAATCAGGACATATTTTATGAAGGTACTATAAAGCCTGGAAAGCTTGAACTATATACTTCCTTTAGAGAAGGTTTTTATGATAGTAAAACCGATTCACAAGAAATTGGGAAAAGGCATATAAGAAGGTTTGAATATGATATAAAGAGAGGAGAAGATATTAAGGTTGAGATTGTAAATACATATACTGGGGATTTGGAAACTGTAGATATACAATTTAATTTATACAAGACGAAAGAAATGACAAACGGACCTTTTCGCGAAAAATATTATGTTAAGATGGAATAAAAGCTGACAATATCAGACATTTTTCATATGGGCCAAAAAGTAGTTTACACTTTTTAAAAAAAGAAAAATCTCACGCAAGGCGCAAAGACACAAAGACGCAAAGTTTTTTCAGTTAACTGTTGGCATTTACAGCATTAAGTAAGGCCGAGCTTTTACCAAAGCTTTTCTTTATTTTCTTTCTTTGTGCCTTTGCGTGAGGTTCTTGAAAGGATGCCCAATATCAGATTAAGTTTTTCTATACCAAAGCTTCTGCTTGGAGGAAATTATGTCATTAGAACTCAAACCACGAGTTACTCCTGAAGAGTACCTGGCTCTTGAACGGAAGGCCGAGCGCAAAAGCGAGTATTTTAATGGGGAAATATTTGCGATGTCAGGAGCGAGTCCACAACATGTTCTCATTGTGACAAATGTTGTGGCCGAACTTCGTGGTCAACTGAAAACCCGTCCCTGCACCGTATATTCGACAGACCTGCGCTTGAAGGTCAGCGCTACCGGGCTGTATACTTATCCTGATGTCATTGTAGTATGTGGCGAGCCTCAGTTTGATAACGATCACAAAGACACACTGCTCAATCCCACGCTGATCGTTGAGGTGCTGTCGGAGTCAACCAAAGACTACGACCGCGGCGGAAAATTTGAGCAGTACCGCATGATAGAATCTTTTGTCGAGTATGTGTTAATCGCGCAGGACAAGCGCCACGTGGAGCATTTCGTCCGGCAGGCCGGCAACCGCTGGTTGCTTTCAGAAACAAATCGCCTGGAAGACACAATTGAACTGCCTTCCATTGCCTGCAATCTGATGCTTACCGAAGTTTACGACAAGGTTGAGCTACTAATTTAACAGTATAGGAATTTCCATTTTATAGTCAATTTTATCAATAGGTTAGAGACTATCTGTCTGCAATAATGATTCGTAGCTCTTTCTCTCGTTCCCACGCTCCAGCGTGGGAATGCATACCATATGGGTTTCCACGCTGGAGCATGGAAACCAGATACAGCTCTGCGCCACAAGTTGGCACTGAATGTTCGCTAATTTAAGACAGGCACTTTGTAAATTCATGGCGATATTGCCTGAACAAAAACCCCGTTCAGGCACGGTTTTGAGTTTTGAGTATTTTGGAAAAAGAAAAAAGTAGATCAGCAAATGGACGAGATATTCTACCTAAAGAGTTTCATTCCATCTCAGAAGCAGCAAACTTTTGGGATACTCATGATTCCATTGATTATGAAGATATGATGAAAGATGTTGATTTTTATAAGATTGCGACAAAGAGCAGAGGAATCAAAATGCCATATGTATCAATGTTTTTTGGAATAATCATCAGAATGTTTTATAATGAACATAACCCACCCCATTTTCATGCTGAGTATCAAGGTCAGAGAGGTGTGTTTGATTTTAATGGAAATTTAATAAAAGGACATATAAAATCAAATACAGCCAAGAAGCTCATAAAAGAGTGGGTTTTGTTACATCAAGAAGAACTTGAAGGAAATTGGAAAAAAGCGGAGCAGAAAAAACAAATTGACAGAATAGCGCCACTTGATTGAAGGAAAAAAATTATGGAATATATGCCTGTTGTAATTGATGCAAACTATGTTGCAGATTACAAAATCAAAATAACATTTGATAATGGAGAAGAAAAGATAGCTGATTTTATCAATTGGTTAGAAGGTGAAATATTTGAACCACTTAAGGATAAAAGTTATTTTCAAAAATTTTTTGTAGATGGCTGGAGTATTTCATGGCCAAATGGAGCAGATATTTCACCAGAAACCCTCTATGGAGAAAGTCAACCAATCTAACAAGTCAATGGAAGACACAATTGAACTGACTTACATTGCCTGCAATCTGATGCTTACCGAAGTTTACGACAAGGTTGAGTTACCAAATTAGGTCAGGACTCCTTGTAAATTCAAGGAAATATTGTCTGATGGATGGATCATTGGGGGATAAAGACGGATTACGAATCAACAAATCATCAAAGCGGAATTGGAATTTCCATTTTATTTTCAACTTTGAGCTAATAGGGGAAGCGTTATGAAATTCAAATACACCAGTATTGTTATTCTAATAGTTTTTATGGCCTTTCTCTCAGCAGGCTGCGGGTCATCGGGAGGCGGAGACAGCGACAGTTCCAGTGATAGTTCCGCGGCTGAAGAAAACGGCGATGGATTGACTGCGGCTGAAATAAGTCTGTTGGCCGATCCAACGAGCATTATCGCTGATGGAACCAGTACCAGTGCAATCACAGCTACTGTAAAAACAGCCACAGGACAGGGTGTACCCGACATTGAGGTCGAGTTTGGCACCGATAACGGTTCTATTACAGCCAGCGGAATCACTGATGCTGAGGGCAAAGCCACGGCCACTCTTACAAGCAGCACAGAGCAAGGTGTTGTTGCGAACGTTACGGCATCGATTGGAAGTATCTCAGGTACAACAACTGTTACCTTCAGCGGCGGTGGAGTCACGGCATTCTCAATTAAGCTTTCTGCGGATCCCATTTCCGTAAAATCCGACAACTCGGACAGTTCTATCATTACCGCCAATGTTCTGGATGCAAGCAATGCCGTCATAGAAGGAATTACTGTAATGTTTAGCGTCGGAGGAGGGCAGATAAGCGCGTCATCTGCTGATACAAATGCAAATGGCAAGGCGCAGATCACCTTTTCATCAGGACCTTCAGATCCGAGCAATCAGGTTGTTACGATTACCGGTACTGTCTCAGAGCTTTCTTCGCAGGTACCCATACAGATTACAGGCTCAACCCTCACTCTTTCTACCGACAATTCGAACATTACAGATGATGGCTCAACTACTGCTACCCTGACAATAACGGCAAAGGACGCAGGAGGAAAACCTGTCTATGATACCCCGGTTACACTGAGTGTCAGCGGAACCGGTGGAGCCACTCTGTCGGCATATTCAGGCAATACAGACCCTAGCGGCGAGCTTCAGGTGACCGTAACAGGCACAGGCGCCAGCTCAGTAACAATAACAGCCGAGGGTCTTGGGACAACGGCCGCTCAAGCATATACCGTAAGCTCTGTTGGGGCGCTCTTTGGTATTATTTCACCAACAATCGATCCTTGTTTCCTTTCCACCAACACCGATCTTACAATTATTGTAAATGCCCCGGCGCTGGCAAAGGTAACGTTTGCCACAACCCTCGGCAGTCTGACAGGGGGAGGCGAAACAGGGCAGGTAATAGAGGTGGCTGTTGCAGGCGGAACAGCTTCAGCCGTGTTCCGTTCGGGTCAGGCCGGTCTGGCAACCATTCAGGTATTTGATCCGGATAATTCTTCAACTTCGGACACTATGGGAGTAGCGATTACGGCGACATCTGTGGATGCTGCACGCATTACGTTGCAGTCCAGCACATATGTGGTTGCGCCAAGTTCCGGAGGCATCAGCAATACGGCTACCCTGACAGCAACCGTGCGAACCTCGGATCTTCAGGTTGTCGGCGGCACTCCTGTTGCATTTTCGATTGAAAATCCCACAGGCGGTGGCGAGACCGTATCCCCTGTTGTTGTGTATACGGACGGCTCAGGTGTTGCAACCACAACATTTACTTCCGGCTCACTGCCCTCGGTAGAGCCTGTGATCGTCAGTGCCCGGGTTGTCGGCGAAGGGACTACCGGTCCTTTGGCCAACTTTATATTTCATAATAATGATCCAGCTCAGGATACTATCACGCGAACTGATGGGGAATCATTTGTAACAGATGGCTTTGAGGCTGGTGAACAGATCAGGATTCAAGGTTCGGCAGATAATGACGGTATCTATATTATCGAAACTGTGGCCGCCAACACACTGACTCTGGATGCCGGCGAAACCCTGCTTACAGAAACGGCAGGGACAACAGTCACCATCACGGCCGTTGCTGTTGCACTTGATCCGGGGATTACAATCGGCGGGACAGCCGGATCAGTGGTGATCGGCATGGGTACTAAAATTACCGTGCTGAATCCAACCACGTATGCCCTGCCAATGTCGGTACTGGTGGCGGATTCAAACGGCAATGCCGTATCAGGTGCCGTGGTTTCTCTCAGCGCATGGCCTTCCCAGTATTCGGCAGGTACCTGGTATGATGAAAACCCTCGCCCTGAGTTGGAGAAATTTGTACCATATATTTCAGGCACCTTTGATAATGAAGACTTAAATGAAAATACTTTCCTCGATCCTGGTGAAGATACAAACGGGGATGGTTTGTTGACGCCTCATAACTCTGCGGCAGGCACTCTCCCTACAACAGTGACCACAGATGAAAATGGTGTTGCCAATTTCGATCTGGTCTACCTGAAGGATCATGCCAATTGGATTAGAAATCGAATCGGGGCAAGCACCCTTGTCCTTGGAACAGAAACCACAGCATCTACAACCTTCCACCTCCCTTATGAAAGGTCGGAAGGAGAGGCAGGGGATTTACACGATTCTTCTTATCCCGTAGGCCTGACAGTAGCAGTAGGAGGAACCACTGCCACTTATGCTTTCCCTGTCTTTACAGGCTTCGATACGTTCTCGACATATTTATTACCTGACAGCGTTATTACAGCAGGTGGCGAATATACATACACAGAGCCAGGAACCGGATCTGTCGGTGATGTCATCATGGACTATGTCACCATAAGAGGAACGGTTTACGATCCGGTGACAGGCGCGCCTAGCTACATCAACACAATCGTGCCTGTGCAGATTATTCTACAATAGGCTCACGAGAGTGACTCCATCTCTTTTTGGACACGAGCCGCCATTGCAAGCAGAGATTGCTTTGACAATATTCCACTGTAACCAAATTTTGTCTTGACGATATCCGGTTACAGCCTTATATTGCCAGGCATGAGGAAGAGAAAATTATACGAAAATATCTGAAAAATGCTTTCTGCGCATAAGCAAATGGTTTTTATTGACGGGCCGAGGCAGGCAGGCAAAACCACATTTACGCAGATGCTGGCTGAAGATTTTAATAATTCACTTTGCGGGGTATCCACTTGACGCAAGTACGCACTATATATTGTGGTTCATATCCACGATATTACGGTACGACGTTGGCGCGGTTACAACTGCTCCCTGTTCCATAAGCCGGTAAAAAAGTAAACCTCGTAAACGCGATGTACGGCGATTAAATCTGTCAAACTCGTTGAAAGTACGAGGATAATCTATCCCAGCTATAGGCCCTTGTTTGTTTTCCATGGACCAACATACTATATGTTGTGGTCACTTGCATCAAGTGGATACCCCGCTTCACTTTATCTTAACTGAGATATCATTGATGAAAAACGAAAACTGATCGAAAGCCCGTTTTTTATGAAATTTTGACTCTTTCCTCATGCGCCAGCCTGCGAATCTGCCCAACAAGATAAAAAGGTATTGAAAGCAAATTAAATTCAACAGACTGCCCTCCCGGCACCCTAATTGATTCCTGAAAAACTGATGGCTTTGCAAGGTTGATTCGAACAGATAAATCAACACCTTTTTCTTTTACAAACTGATGAAGCGATTTCAGGCGACCGGTCTTTCCTGCCTTTACTTCTACAGGTATTATTTCTGTGCCTGAAGAAATTACATAATCGACTTCAGCCGAAGAGTTTTTTGCCTCTCGTACCCAGTAATACAATTCCGGTTTTTTATAATATTCATTCAAATAAAGGAGGTGTTGCCCCACAAACTGTTCACACAATCTACCTGAATTTACCATCATTACATCTTCTGCTTTTTCAATATCAAGCATACTCATTCCACAAGCACTGACCATGAGACCTACATCCAAAAACGTAATTTTGAATTTTTTTTCATTTACCTGGGAACCTAACGGAACCCCGTTACATGCACTATGCTTTATCAGAAAGACGATCCTTGCCATTTCGAGCATATGTAAAGCTTTAGCAATATCTTTAGCTCGTTCATTTTTGTCGACATTCACATACTTGAATTTTTCGCCAACCATCAACGGAAGTTTCTTAAAAACATTAAGGATTCGCCCATAATTAACCCTTGAGGAATACTTATTAAAATCGTCCTCATATGTTCCGAGAATTGATTCTTTTACAATTTCAGATTCCTGATAAGATTTTGTTTCAACAAAAGCAGAAACCGCTTCAGGCATTCCGCCAATAATCAGAAATGCTTTAAAAAGGGAAATCAAATCAGAATGAACAGGTTCCAGAACGTCTTCTGAAAGAGAAAAGTTTTGAATGAAATCAACCAGCATTGTATTATTATTTGCGGTCAGAAATTCTTCAAAAGTCATGGGCCCCAGATGTAAATACTCTATTCTTCCAACGGGCATTGAAAAAGTATGATTTTCAAGAAGGAATTCCAGCAGAGAACCCGCTGCAATTATATGTAATTCAGGAACTTCTTCATAAAAATATCTTAGCTTTGCGAAGACTTCCGGCGCTGCCTGAATTTCATCTAAAAAAAGAAGAGTGTTTTCAATATCAATTTTTTTGTTATATTTAAGTTCCAGAAGCTTGATAATTTTTTCCGGTGTTCCAGTGAACAGGGATTTCATTTCAGGATTTCTTTCAAAGTTTACTTCAATAAAATCCGAAAAGTTCTGTTCTGCAAACATGGAAACAAGGTAAGATTTTCCGACCTGTCTTGCTCCGCGGATTACAAGAGGTTTGCGTCTTTTTCTATTTTTCCACTTCAAAAGATAATCTGATGCTGTTCTATACATATCCCACCTGCGATTGTTAAATGAGTCAAAAGTGATATTTTCACAGGTTATATTATCAATACAGATGCTTTTTTACAATGTATAATTATCAATTATCCTGAAAACATATGTTTTTATCCACTTGCTTCCAACTACGTTAAGCAATTAGCCGTTAGCTCTTATGAAATATGCATTCGTATAATTAGTTATTAATCACCCATTGGGCAAATGCCCCCCATCTCACATCTATCTCACATTCTCACACGATCTCACATCAAATAAAATATCTCACACGCTGCACGCTCCCCTGCTTAGAAATCAACCCATTTTCTTCAAATTAGCGCACCTTTGGTGCGGACTTAAAAGATGAACGTCCAACATCGAATTTTGAATAAGGTATTCTGCCAATTTATAAACAGGCAGAGCAAAGCGATTTCATCATTCGATGTTGGACGTTCAAAAAAATTCACCCATATCTTATCATGCCGAATTTATTAAGCAAAAAATGGAAATTCCTATACTATCAAGTTGTTTTAATCTCTTCAGGGCTGTGCTGATGGACATTCAATTTCTCTGCTATCTTCTTGCTTCCAAAAGGGATCCCCCTGGAGCTGGATTTTTACTATTTTTCCATCGTATTTTTGTATAATCATCACGTTTTTCCAAGCTATTATTGACATCGTTTCACAAAATATGTTAGATAGTCATGGACTCAATGACTAAAACAGTGCGTTTTTTAATCCACAGATTTCGCAGATTACACAGATTGCTCTAATCAATTTTTGATACCCCACTGCTTGCTGCGGAGTAGTTCATTGATCTCATAAAAGGAAATAGCATGAAACGTGATATTTACAAGTCCCTTCTCAGGTGGAAGACATCGCCCCGCCGAAAGCCTCTATTGCTCAAAGGCGCCCGCCAGACTGGGAAAACTTATATCCTCAAAGAATTTGGGGAAAATGAATACGATTCTTGTCTCTATTTCAATTTCGAGAAAGACCCCCTTCTTAAAGATTTTTTTTCTCAACAGCTTCAGCCTGAACAACTTATCCAAAACCTTGGGTTGTACACGCACAAAACCATCCATCCTGAACGCGATCTTATCATTTTTGATGAAATTCAAGCCTCCAATAATGCGCTCAAATCTCTCAAATACTTTCAAGAGGAAGCGCCCGAATACCATCTTGCTGCTGCCGGTTCTCTGCTCGGCATCGCCCTGTCGGGCCCCGGATCGTTCCCTGTGGGAAAAGTCAACTTTCTTGAACTCTATCCCATGACCTTTCTTGAGTTTCTGAAAGCGATTAAAGCGGGAGACCTCAGGGAATATCTCGAAAAAACATCAAAGCCCGCTCCTTTTCCGAAACCGCTTCATCTCAAACTGATCCAATATCTTCGCACCTATTATTTCACAGGAGGAATGCCGGAAGCTGTTGCCTATTATGCTCAACACAAAGATTTGAATGAAGTACGCGAAATACAAAATGAAATAATCAACGCGTATGCCCTGGATTTTGCTAAATACGCGGCTTCCCCGGACATCCCCAAACTGAGCCTCATCTGGGACTCTATACCGATACAATTAGCCAAAGAGAATAAGAAATTTGTTTTTACTATGCTAAAGAAAAGCGCACGGCTGCGTGATTTCGAAAATGCCATCGAGTGGTTGGAAAAATCAGGATTGATCCTTCGCCTTTTTAGAGTCAAAACCGCAAAACATCCTTTAAAAGCCTATGTCGAAGATAATATTTTCAAAATCTATGTCCTGGATATCGGCCTTCTCGGGGCAATGGCCAGCATTGAACCTGACATTATCATTCGCGGTGACCGGATTTTTCGGGAGTATGAAGGCGCTTTTGTAGAGAATTACGTGGCTCAACAGCTCAAAGCAACAAAGGGAATGGATCTTTATTACTGGCAGAGTTCGGGAACTGCTGAGGTTGATTTTATCTGTGAATATTCAGGCCACATCCTGCCGCTGGAAGCAAAGGCGGGTATCAACCCGCGGAGTAAGAGCCTTAAGTCCTTTGATCAAAAATTTAATCCGCCGATTCTGTCGCGCACAACGCTTCTCAATCTCAAAAAGGATAATCGCTTTGTCAACATCCCCCTATATGCGCTTCTGCTGTTCCCCGAACTCCTGACATCCACGAAGGAGCTTTCTTTATCCCCAAAGTAATTTGATGTATATGCCTTTTTTCATATTTCTGATGAAAAAATTCCGGTGTCTGATAGTGCAAGCGGAGATTGCTTTGACAATATTGAGTTGTAACCTGTTTTTGTCTTGACAATATCCGGTTGCAACCTTATATTGTCATCCATGAAGAAGAGGATATTATACGAAAATATCTGGAGAATGCTTTCTGCGCATAAGCAAATGGTTTTTTATTGCCGGGCCGAGACAGGCAGGCAAAACCACATTTACGCAAATCCTGACTGAAGATTTCAATTGATCTTAATAGACACGCATTCCCTTCTCGGCAAACAGGATAACGAACTCCTGATTACCCACCTTTTCTGTGGCAATATGTTTTGCTTTCGACCCGCTTGTGCTGGCTGCCACTACTTTCTTTTTATAGATAATCACCCATTGATTGGGATATTTTACAGAAATTTCGTTTATATGCTCATGAGCCCACTCGCTGTTTTCCCAATACTCTTGAGATACAGGAGAAGGAAGCTTTATTTTTGCTGCTTCTTTTACACTCAATATTAGCATAATAAAGGTCTCCTTTTTCGATAAGGATGTACATTATTTACACATTAAAAATAACATTGAGAATGATATAAAGTCAATCAGAAACAAGGTTGATTCGAACAGATAAATCAACACCTTAGCCGAAGAGCTTTTTGCCTCTCGTACCCAGTAATACAATTCCGGTTTTTTATAATATTCATTCAAATAAAGAAGGTGCTGCCCCACAAACTGTTCACACAATCCACCTGAATTTACCATCATTACATCATCTGCATTTTCAATATCAAGCATACTCATTCCACTATGATAAAAAAATCTGGCAATTTAGTTTTAAATTAATTATAATAGCCTTTAAATAGTTTTTAAAATATAAATTTGGGATTTAATAGATCGAAAAAGGTATATTATAATGGATCTTTATTCAATGACCGATACTGGCATTGGAGAAGAAATCGGCAATCGTATCAAAAGACTTCGGCTGCGTAAAAATATGACGCAGGTGGAATTATCCAAAGCCACAAAGCTTTCGCTGAATGCAATCAAATCACTGGAAGGTGGAAAAGGGAAATTGTCAAGCATCATAGGCATATTACGAGAGCTTCACGCTCTGGACAATTTAAATAATTTTATTCCGGATATTCAAATCAGCCCGTTGCAGCAGGCTCAAATGGGTAAGCAGAGAGAAAGAGCTTCAGGAAAACGAATTAAACCAGCAAAGGAAAATCAAAGCGATTGGTAAAAAAAGTCGATACTGCAGTTATTAAGCTATGGGGAAACACAGTCGGTGCTGTGACATGGCTGGAAAAGAACGGGTATGGAATTTTTGAATATGATCCTTCTTTTTTAAAAAAAGGCATGGATATTTCTCCTTTGCATATGGGGCTGGAAGAGGCATTGAGGGGAGATGGTATTTTTAGCTTCCCGGGTTTGAACAGGAAAACCTTTATGGGGCTGCCGGGATTGCTTGCAGATGTTCTTCCTGACAAGTTCGGAAACGAGGTAATTAATTCATGGCTGGCAAGGGATGGTCGTTCAGCCGCTGATTTCAGCCCTATTGAACGTCTTTGTTATACCGAGAAACGCGGTATGGGTGCTCTGGAATTTCAACCGCCTGTCAGTAATGAGCTTGATCGTGCAGTTCCTGTGGAAATTGCCTCAATGGTAGAGCTTGTCCAGAAAATAATGCTGGAACGTTCACAGCTTGATGTTGATATTGGAAACGCAGAAAAAGAAAATTCAGAGGCAATTTTAGATATTTTGAGGGTTGGAACCTCTGCCGGCGGTGCAAGGCCCAAAGCAATTATTGCAATGAACAATGAAGGAAATATTATATCCGGCCAATCTGATGTCCCCAAAGGGTATGAATACTGGCTGTTAAAATTTGACGGGGTTGATGATATTGAACTTGGAAAACCAATGGGCTACGGGCGAATAGAGTATGCATATTCTTTAATGGCAAAGACTGCGGGGATTGATATGGCCGAATGCCGATTGCTTGAAGAAAACAGGAGAGCTCATTTTCTCACAAAAAGATTTGACCGGTGTAATGGAGTTAAACTGCATTTACAATCTTTATGCGGACTGGCTCATTATGACTTTAATATGGCCGGAGCTTACAGCTACGAACAGGTTTTTTCCGTCATGCGGCAGCTTCGGCTGACAAAAGCAGAAGCCGTACAGTTTTATAAACGGATGGTATTCAACATCATCGGACGGAATCAGGATGATCATACAAAAAACATTGCATTTTTAATGTACCCCCAAGGGCAGTGGAAATTGTCACCGGCATTTGATGTCATGTATTCACATAACCCTGCCGGGAAATGGACCAATCAACATCAAATGACCATCAATGGCAAACGGGATGATTTCACTGTGGCGGATATGATTGACGTCGGCAGTTCCATTTCAATTTCAAGACCAGTTGAAATTATTGACGAGGTACTTGATTCAATTAACAAATGGCCTGAATTTGCAAAAAAGGCAGGCGTGAACCCTGAGCAGAGAAAAAGAATTGCCGGATATCACAGGACAGGCCTCAAATCTTCAGGTCCACGTCATTTAAGCTGATAATCTACTGAATTCACAAAAATTGCTTGCTTATTCAATTTTCAATAAATTCAAAGCTCGAAATCCTACACGAAGTGAAGCATCAGCGCTCAACAAATACGAATGTCCAAATTTCAAAATTTCAAACATGGTGGAGCGCCATAGATATTGCATAAGTGCCTGATATGCTTTGGTCATTTGATATTCAAAATTAGATAATGTATGTCTCACATCTATCTCACATTCTCACACGATCTCACATCAAATAGAATATCTCACACGCGGCCCGCTTCCCTGCTTATAAATCAACCCCTTTTCCTCAAGCTGTTTTAGTCTCTTCAGGGCTGTATTCTGATGGACATTCAATCTCCCTGCTATCTCCTTGCTTCCTAAAGGAATCCCCTGTTTGATTAGCTCATAGATAATTTCAAGATCAGGCAAAAGGGTTAACTGTGTCCTGAAGATAGTTACTTTGAAAAAATTACTTGTTTCTTCGAATTTTGGCTCTGGAAGCGCATTTTTTCTGCATGCTTCCTTTATTCTCATTATGCCTGTCCCTAACTGCTCAATATACCCTGCCTCACGTAATATCTTTACGATAAGCCTGTTCCTGACTTCGGATATTCCCTCTCCCAAATCCTGGATAGTTATCCCCAAGGGAAGAGTACCGGGACTCGTAATTTCAATTCTGTCTGAAAAAATATCCAACTTATTATCGGATCCGGCAATGGAGTAGTCTCTATGACAGATTGCGTTTAAAATCCCCTCGCGGATAGCAGGCAGAGGAATGTCATAGTCTTCCTTTCTTCGCAATGCAGATAAACTCACCTTTTTTTCCATGTAAAGACGAACAAAATCCATGATTTTTTCCGGCATCGCCAATAAGCCATCGTTAATAGTGGTCGAGTTTATCAGATCGGCCCTGTTTTCAGCTTTGAAACGGGAAACACTGAACCTTGCATAGGAATATTCATCCGGCAGGGTAGAACAAAATAAAAGTATCCCGCCAATGGTTGGATGACACGTATGATCATAACGCTGAGCGGCCTTGATTTTTATAAAATAGTCAAGGGTTGCTTTGGTTTTCAACCCACGTAATTCAATAAACTTTTCAAGCAACTGCATATCTAAAAGATCACAGCTAAAGGATGGATCAATCTCCTGGTCAAGGCTGATATTTCTAGCCTGTCTCCTCAGCTCAGCCGCAACCTGGGAATCCGCCTTCCTGTTAGTCGAGCCAACTCTAACAAAGATGCCATGCTCAGGGCCAGGTTTTTTCAAATAATAGGGCTTGTTTGCTCCGGGAAGAATTCTTATGATAAAAATAACTTTATCTTCAAGGGTGGTTGTTTGGAAAAAGAGATTGGGGATAGGTGAAATTGAATCATATATGATGCTCGACAACTTTTCTTCCAGGTCAAAAGGCTCCTCTTTTATGCCTGTGATAGTACGGTCATCATTTACGCCAACATAGATATGTCCTCCGGAACCATTTGCAAAGGCAACCACTGTTTTCAGTAAATTTTGTCTGTTTTTTGGAATCTCTTTTTTAAATTCCAGGGACTTGTCTTCAGGTTGTTTTAGGATTTCCTGTATTTTCATCTCAACCTTTTAATTTTTTCCACCTCTTTTTGCGCATCAAACGCAAGAGGGCTGTCTGGCGCAAGTTCAACCACCTTATTGTAAGTGCTAATTGCTTTTTTATATTCGCTCGATAAACTGTATGCCTTTGCAAGATAGAAATATGATTCAGCAGAACGCGGATAATTTTTTACTGCTTTTTCAAGCATTGCCACGGCATCCGCTGCTCTTTCCATTGCCATATAGTTTTGGCCAAGACCCCGCAGGGCAATAATAAAATCTGGTTCCAGTTTAAGGGCCTCACTATAATATTTTTCTGCAACCTCGTATTCCTGCTTATTGTAATATGCCCACCCCAGGTTTGTAAGAGGATAGTGGGGTGTGGCATATAAGACATCATCAACAATCTCCTTAAAACAGGCAATTGCTACATCCCATTCTTTTTTGGCAAGATAGGCGGTTCCCAGATTATTTTTAGCCGGCACATAATCCGGTTTTAATTTCACTGCCTTCTTAAAGTGTTTTATAGCAAGGTCCAGCCGATCCTTGGCCATATATGCCAGACCAAGGTCATTTTGAAGAAGGGGATCTTTGGAGTATATTTTTTCTGCTTTTAGAAATTCCCTCAGCGCTGAAGAAAAATCCCCTTGCTGCATGTATGCTTCACCGAGATTTCTTGAGGCTTCCCCCTGTTTCTTTCTCACTTCAGTATTCGCAGCGCAAGAAGCTATACAAAAAATTAAAAGCAAGCTTAAACTTAAAACAAATCGTTTTATTTTCATGCTTTTCTACTCCAAAATAAGTTTTTTGTAAAAACCCACCACGGATTTTCACGGAATTACACTGATATTATTATACCTAAGTTGAGCGATTTTTTGCGAAGATATGTGCTGAAATCTTGATGCATAAGGATTTGCAAAAACCGCAGGCATACCCGTGGATATGTCGAGGATTTTTGCGAAGCCTTTATGCGCAAGAGATCGGCGCAGATTGAGTAAAAAACCGCTCAATTTAGGTTATAGTAACTTACAAGGTCATAACTTGCGTTTCCGTCATTTGTGGCGGAGCATAGTAGAAACTTTATTCATTGTTTACAATTTTCAGTGAGACTCCGTGCCCTTCCGTGGTGAACTTTTACTAATCTTGGTGTCTTTGTGGCTGAACTATCACCACTTTTAAATTTCTATCCCTTAAATATTGAATCAGCTCGTTATGTAAAAAAACTGTCGCTATAAGTATGTTGTTGCCCTCTGAATCTGCAACCAGAAATCCCGGTATGGTTAACGAAATATTATATTTTTCAGGCCTTTTCGCAACAAAAAACATTGGATCGATTGTGTAATCAAGCCTGATACCTTTAAGAAGTTTTGGTATAGCTGTATTTATATTATCCCCTGTATCTATCTGAACAACCTCCATGCCGGCCCTTTTAATAGCAATTACTGCCTCGCCATAAATATTCCCAAAGTCAACAATCAGCGGAGCATCAGCTTTTAACGATATGAGGTTTGCCAGGGCTTGAACCTGAATGCCTTCGTATGGAAATGTAATGTTGATATTCTGCTCATATCTGTAACCCATTGCTTTAAGCAAATCATTTATAATGTCTTTTATTTCCAGTGTGTTGATAAAGGTTATATTTTTATCAAATTGCCGGTTCTTAACATCTTTTTTCTTATATTTTTTTGTAATTTTTCCATCTTTTATTATATCTTTAACAATTATACCTTGCGATTCAAGATATCGACAAATTGAATCCGGCATGCGTTCATCCTGATTTTCAATAAAATTTATACAAACAGAATGAGCTTTATTTTCATCACCCAATTGCTTCTCAAGTATCCACCTTGCAGCGATATTTACTTCCATGCCCTGATCTGAAAAGGACAATTTATTTTTTATATTATCTCTGAAGACTGACTTAATCACCGAATCAAAGAGATGCTCTGAAGAAGACTTCTGAGAAGCCGGAACAATTATTACATTCTTCCAAAATGACCTTATCGCATTCAAAGCATATTCCCGCATATCATCTTCTTGAAAAATTATTCTGTTTCGATTTTTAAGCTCTACAACAGGAAACCTGGAAAGATCTAAGCTGAAATCCTCTTCTCCCTGCATTGGAAAGTAGTATATGCCTTTATTCAGGAGCCTTGCATCCAGCGCATAAGACAGTTGCTTAAGAGGCGACAGCGGCGCAATATCTTCTTTTCTTGTTAAAACTGCAACTGCCGCTGTCTCTCTTGTGCGAGAAGCATCTGTACCGCTCAGCGCAATTTCTTCTACAATATTGCCGGAAGCATCAAAAAGGGATTTATACCAGGGCTGGTTTCTAATGGATGGATTGGGAACATAGACTTTTTGACCGATATAAATAAGATCCGGATCAACAATTTTCGGATTGATGATTCTGAATAACTTCATTCCTTCTCTGTAGAATCTTTCTTTTTCATCATATGATTTTGAATTATGTATATTGTAGCCTTGTGCAACAAGTTTTGCCGAATAATCCCCTTGTTTTACTTTATATTCAATTGTGTAGTTTTTTAGAATTTCAGGTAAGCTTGAGATGGTTACAAGTGGAATAGTAACGATTCCTGAAGATTGGCCCAGCATGGAGTCCTGTCTCAATATCTTTAAGGGGATAAGAACATGCTGACCGGGTAGAATTCTATTTGCGTTATGAATCTGTGGATTGATGCGTTTAAATATGCTTAAAAATTCAGGGAAATCCTTTTGTGCAATTTCACCTCTTTGCTCAAAAAGTTTAAATAGCCAATCATCATTCTGAACGATATAAGGATCGCACAAAACATCTCGCTCTTTATCTTTCCAAACCACATAGCTTTTGTATAAAAAAGCTGCATTTACATCATAAAGAGGGCTTATGGTAAATATTATTAAACATAGAAAGATAGAAATTAATGATTTAAGCATTTTAACTGCTCAGGTTGTTAGGTTCACGGTTCACGGTTCACGGTTCACGGTTTTCAGACCCAACGCATTTGCGATTTCTTCTGATGTGCGTTCGACAAACCGTTTAAAATCTTCTCCGGTTAACGGCTTGCAGGGTGCAGGAACCTTTTCAAGGTCTTTTGGCCGGATAAAAACAGGGGAATTGATTAAATCCGGGTTTGGAGAAATTTCAAATTCTTCCGGAAAACTGTTTTCAAAATACATCTTCTGGAAGCCCGAAAATTTCAGTGCGTGAGCGGTTGAATCAACGATGGCAACATCATTTTTTTCAATAATTTTTTGTTCATATGCTGAAACAAGAGCCGCCAGAGACTCGCCGCCATGAGTACATGCAATGTGCCCGTTCCGATTTGCTAAAAGTTCCCAGTCCATGATATCCTGCTCAGACACCTCAATAAAAAACACCTTTTGTTTGTCAGACATGCTGTTATAAATGTCAACGAGATGAATTACACGGGGCATTGATACCGGGTTGCCGATCATAGCGGCCTGAGCCACGCTGGACCTTACCGTTACAGGAACAAATTTTCGTTTTTTTGCATCAGGTTCCAGGTAATATTTGTAAACAGGATTGGCATGCTTTGACTGCACACCAATTATTTTTGGCAATGTATTTATAATTCCTGTTTCATAAAACTTTACAAATCCGCTCATAACTGCTGTAATATTACCTGCATTGCCAATAGGTAATATTACGACTTTGTCGCTCATATCATATTCAAAATCCTGGGCTATCTCATATGAATATGACTCTTGGCCAAGTATCCTCCAGGCATTTTTGGAGTTTAACAGCGCTACATTATATTTCTCCGACAAAGCTTCAACAACCTTCATGCAGTCGTCAAACACACCTGGAATTTCAAATACCGATGCCCCGCTTCCCAAAGGCTGGGACAACTGCTGCGGAGTTACTTTCTTATAGGGAAGAAGTACCGCGGATTTTACATGAGGCTTAAGATAAGATGCATATAATGCCGCAGATGCGGAAGTATCTCCAGTAGAAGCACATATTGCCAGCATATCAGAAGAAATATATCCTTTGCTGACCATAAACTGTATATAACTGAAAGCGCTTGCCATCCCCCTGTCTTTAAAAGACGCACTTGGATTCTGGCCATCATTTTTAAAGTAAAATCTAATTCCTGCCTTTTTCTGCAAAAAAGAATTTGCTTCAACAACAGGTGTATGCCCTTCCCCGAGATAAACAATGGAATCCAGGGGTATAATTGGACCAATAAATTCGTGGTATAAATAAATTCCTTTTAGAGCGGAAATTTTGAGCATCTTGCGATAATCAAAAATTCTGTGCCATAATTCTCCCGGAATTTTTTTAAGCCTGTCAAAATTTGCATCATAAATAAGTAACACCTGTCCGCATTCCGGACATGTGTATAACAACTTCTCAATGCCGTATTCCAGCCCGCATTCCAAACAGCGATATATAAGTCTCCCCTCATCAGAAGTCAGGTCGGGAATCAGATATGGCCGGATATCTTTTGGAAAATTTTCAAGTTTCATTGCTAAAGTCTCTCTGTAACGGTTTCCAGTTCACGGTTGTCGCTCTACAGTTCTCGTTCCCACGCTGGAGCATGGGAACCAGGCATAAAAGGATCCACCATAGTTTCTTATCAGCACCTAAGGGGTGGCATGGACAAACTTGTTTGTCCGTGCCACCCGTCCGTCTTTCACCTATATTTATGTTTTGATCAACCGTTAACTGTAAACTGTGAACCGTGAACCGTGAATTGTTTTAATGCTTCCCTTTCTGAATTAACGAAGTCTTCATATATGGTTGAAGTGCTTCGGGAATTATTACAGACCCGTCCGGCTGTTGGAAGTTTTCAAGTATAGCCGCAACCGTGCGCCCAACAGCAAGCCCTGATCCATTCAATGTATGGACCAGTTCGGTTCCTTTTTTTCCTTTTCTCCTGAACCTGATATTTGCACGCCTTGCCTGGAAACTTTCAAAATTACTGCAAGACGAAATTTCTCTATAAACACCCTGGGCAGGCATCCAGACTTCAATATCATATGTTTTGGCTGCAGAAAAGCCCAGATCTCCCGTGCAAAGACTAATGACCTGATACGGAAGCTCAAGTCTTTTTATAATTGTTTCAGCATCGTTTAAGAGTTTTTCAAGTTCATCATAAGAAGTTTCTGGCCTGGCGAACTTTACCAGTTCTACCTTATTGAACTGGTGCTGTCTGATTAATCCTCTTGTATCCTTTCCATAAGAACCTGCTTCGCTACGGAAACAGGGGGTATAGGCAGCATACATAATCGGCAGCAAATCTTCATCCAGAATCTCGCCCTGATGGATATTGGTAACCGGAACTTCGGCAGTTGGTATCAAAAAATAATCCCACCCTTCCAGTTTAAAAAGATCTTCCTCAAACTTTGGGAGCTGGCCGGTGTTGGTCATGCTTTGCCGGTTCACAATAAAAGGAGGAAGGGTTTCTTTATAACCGTGCTCTGTAGTGTGAATATCGAGCATGAAACTGATTAAAGCTCTTTCCAGCCTTGC
>Ga0255432_1029_pt1 | contig 29966 bp, 26 predicted proteins | sample ANMaggSeSYBR02I6_FD_182656 | JGI IMG/M metagenome (GOLD analysis project Ga0255432, IMG submission 182656) | Sediment cell enrichment communities from methane seep in Santa Monica Basin, California, United Staets - ANME aggregate JGI... | ecosystem: Environmental > Aquatic > Marine > Cold seeps >...
CGGATTCCCGGAACCTTTTTTCAAGGGTAGCAAGTTGAAATACCGCCGTTGGGCCAAATCCTATCACAGCCAGGTTATAAGAGATGATATAAGAAACGAATTCGCCGTTCGACAGGTGGACGCGATGGAGGCTTTATATTTTCTTTTATCCGGGTGCGTCGGCAGTCCATTTTCTTTTTCAAATCATGCACGTACATTAAAAATATCTCATAAAACAGTATCTTCCTGGATTACGGTTTTTTGAGCAGTTTTTTCTTGTTTTTAAAATTCGACCCTACAGCAAACGCATTTCCAGAAGCCTGGTTAAAGAACCAAAAATCTACTTTTATGATTATTGCAGGGTTCATGATGAGGCTTTACGCTTTGAAAATATGGTCGCCGTAGAATTAGGCCGCGCTGTAACGCTCTGGAATGATTTTGGTCTCGGAGAATATGAACTCTGGTATTTAAGGAACAAGCAAAAGGAAGAGGTGGATTTCCTGGTCACCAAAAACGCAAATCCATTTTTCATGGTTGAAGCAAAATTATCGGAGACGGCCATCAGTCCACATCTGGTAAAATTTCAAAATATTTTACATATTCCAGCGATTCAATTGGTCAACCAAAAAAATGTTGCCAGGAAAATCAGAAATGGCCCTGATACAATACTTGTTGCCAGTGCAGCGAACTGGCTTTCCTGCCTGAATTGAAGCACCGGAGAAAGTAGAATGCCCGGGATAATCTCATGGCCAATCGCTTTTTTTGGCCTGTGTCTTAGTGGCTGAACTGTTAAGTTGTTTGCAAAAAATTCCTTAGAATCCTTTTTCCGACTGATGTCATGATAGATTCAGGATGAAACTGGATTCCTTCTGTTGAATGTTTTTTATGCCTTATGCCCATGATTTCTTCGTCATCGGATTCCGCACTTATCTCCAGACAATCGGGCAGATTTTCTCTTGATACGGATAAAGAGTGATAACGCATAGCCGTAAATGGCTTGCGTATGCCCTGATACAAAGTTTTTCCATCAGCCTTTATTATGGAGGTTTTTCCATGCATTAAACGTTTGGCTGAAATTACTTTTCCACCAAAAGCAACAGCAATGGTCTGGTGCCCTAAACACACACCAAGGATTGGAACCAGGCCGGAGAAATGCTTAACAACTGAAAGCGATATTCCTGCTGTTTCAGGCCTGCCTGGGCCTGGTGATATAACAATTCCCGAGGGTTTCATGGTAATAAGATCAGAAACAGAAACCACATCATTGCGGAATACTTTGACCGGACTGCCAAGCTGTTCAATATATTGCACCAGGTTGTATGTAAATGAATCATAGTTGTCAATCATTACGATCATATGTGTTTCTCCCCTATGAGATGCTTTTCTGTAATAGTTGCAGCGCCTTTTGTATTGCCATTGCTTTATTGACGGTTTCAACTCGTTCCCGTTCAGGATCGGAGTCTGCAACTATTCCTGCGCCTGCCTGTACGGTCAGCCGTCCTTTTTCAATGCCGGCGGTTCTTATGGTAATGGCCAGATCCATATTGCCGTGAAAAGAAATATATCCAACTGCGCCTCCATACGGCCCTCTTGGTTCCTGTTCCAGTTCTGCGATAATTTCCATGGCTCTTACTTTAGGGGCGCCTGATAAGGTTCCGGCAGGGAATGAGGCTGATAGAAGATCCCATGCATCACAATCAGAACGCAGGTCACAGCATATGTTGGATACAAGGTGCATTACATGAGAATATCTTTCGACAATCATAAGATCCGTAACCTGAACCGTACCAACTTCTGCAACTCGTCCGAGGTCATTGCGTCCTAAATCTACCAGCATAAGGTGTTCGGCTCTTTCTTTTTCATCTTGAAGAAGCTCATTTGCAAGTGCCCTGTCTTCCTGCTCGGTTTTTCCTCTGGGTCGTGTTCCGGCAATAGGACGAAGGGTGGCTACTCTGTTTTCCAGCCTTACCATTGTTTCCGGTGAAGAGCCGACAAGCGCCATATCATCGAGATGCATAAAGAACATATAAGGCGAAGGATTAATATATCGTTGGGCCCGATACAGTTCCAGGAGGTCAGGAGGAGTTTCGCAGATAAAGGGCTGAGATATTACAGTTTGAATAACTTCCCCTTCATGGATATATTTTTTTACTGTTTTTACGTTTGATCGAAAAGTATCTGCTTCCATTTGAGCAGTCAGCTTGTATTTTGCTTGACTTTTTTGGATGTTTTTTTCCGACGGATTGCTATCCATTGATTCAAGCATGGCCTGTATTCGAGCTGCAGCCTCATCATAAGTTCGTTCGGGATCCTGATTTTCATCCGGAAATGCGATGACTATGCCGAAGAACGTATTGCGGATATTGTCAAAGATAATGAGTTCATCCGGTATTATAAAATGAGCAAAAGGCTTATTCTCAGGCAGCATATTCGGGATTTTTTCAAAAAAGGAAACCATTTCATAGGTTAAATATCCCACCATTCCTCCCCAGAACCTGGGAAGTTCAGGGATATCAGCCGGTTTGTATCTGCTCATAAAATCTCTAAGGATCTCCAGCGGTTTTCCATTATGAGGGATCTTATCGAAGATGCCGTTGCCCTGAATTTCCACTTCTTTTTTAAACACTCTAATATGAAAGCGGGTTGAGTAGCCAAGAAAGCTGTATCTTCCCCATCTTTCACCTCCTTCTACACTTTCAAAGAGAAATACAGGCCCTTTATTTTTATAAATTTTCTTAAAAAGAGAAACCGGGGTCTCAGTATCCGCCAGGATTTCTACACAAACAGGAATTACGTTATTGCGTTCTGCCAATTGGATAAATTTATTTTTGTCTGGAAATTGTTTTATAAGCATAAATGCTCCTTTATCTCAGGTAATAAAAAAGGCCGTGAATTTTTCCACGGCCTTTTGAAAATAAAAAACCGTGGGTTTTGGGTCTGCCCACGGTCCTTAAAGCTTATATAGACTTTCAGATAAATAATTTCACTGCGTTATCAGTCGTCGACGTATAACTAATACGCCTTCCTCCTTCTATCCTTGTGAAATTAATTATCTGAAAGTCTATAGTTAATAAAGTTCCGGTGACATCTCCGCAAATTCGAGCCACCACCAGCATTTAACCTCTATATTATTTGTAGTATTTATTATTTTTAGCATAATTGATTTATTTCTTGAATATAACCTATTGACGACTTAATTAGCTGTTTTTTGGGGTGGTTGTCAAGGTGTTTTTAGATATACTCAGAAATTTACAACCTGAATTTTGTAATAGTTCACCACGGATTTTCACGGAATTATCGTAACCGTTCACAGTTATCGGTTCACAGTTCACAATTTTTCCAATAAACAGTGCAACGAGTAAAGCTGCAATTCAAGAGGATTCGTTCAGGCACTAATTACTTGACAATTAATATATAAAGAACTATATTCCAAAATAGGAATATATAGGGAGAGCAAAATGAAAAAATTCGTCAAAGTAATGAAAGCCCTTTCTGATATTAACAGGGTAAAAATCGTCAAGCTGCTTCAGCATAAGATGATGTGCGTATGTGAACTCCAGACCGCCTTAGGGGTTGCCCAGCCCACGGTTTCAAAACATTTAAAAATACTTGAACATGCCGGTCTCGTTGTTTCAAAGAAAGAAGGCCTGTGGGTTAACTATTATCCGGCTGATGGTAGTGCTTCACCTTATGCTGCAAGTATGCTGGGGAACCTGAGGCACTGGCTTGATCATGATCCTGAGCTTAAGGAAATAATTGAGAGATTACCTGGTATCCGCCGAGATCTGATTTGTAATGCTTAACATCAATATAGCTAAATCCCTATATATAGACTTCCAGATAAATAATTTTACTGTGTTATCAGTCGTCGACGTATAACTAATACGCCTTCCTCCTTCTGGCCTTGTAAAATTAATTATCTGACAGTCTAAAGCTATGGGAGTAAAATATTTATGAAAGAACGGACAAAATTATTGCTTATTATACTGGTTTTTCTTGCATGTTACTATGTGCCATGGAGCCATCCAAATATAAGGCAGGCAGGACTTGAAGCTTTTATGATGCTTCAGGAATATGCTCGAGAGCATGTTCTGACCTGTCTTATCCCTGCTTTTTTTATTGCCGGAGCCATTGCTGTTTTTGTATCCCAGGCCTCGGTACTAAAGTACTTTGGCGCATCAGCAAAAAAAATTCTTTCCTACTCTGTAGCCTCAATATCAGGATCTGTTCTTGCTGTATGTTCCTGTACTGTTTTGCCCCTTTTTGCAGGAATTTATACAAGAGGCGCCGGTATCGGTCCTGCCACTGCTTTTTTATATTCAGGCCCAGCAATAAATGTTCTGGCGATTGTTTTGACCGCAAGAATACTGGGCTGGCAGATGGGGCTGGCGCGTGCTGTTGGAGCAGTAATTTTTGCCATCATTACAGGACTTCTAATGGCTTTTTTCTTCAGAAAAGATGATGCTGCACGCGAAACAGGTCAGATCTATGTTCCAGAAGACGAAGATAAAGGACGCACCCTGGGGCAGGATGCTTTTTACATGCTGACAATGGTAATGATTCTTGTTTTTGCAGCTTTTGCAAGACCGGCTCCAGGTTCTGCCGGGCTTTGGCAAATTATCTTTGCAGCAAAATGGTATATAACGGCTTTTTTCCTGATAGTATTATTTATTATGTTAAAAAGCTGGTTTACTAAGGAGGAAAGAATAAACTGGGTGCAATCCACTTGGGGATTTATGAAACAGATTTTTCCTCTTCTTGGAGCAGGTGTACTTGTTGCCGGTTTTATGCTGGGCAGGCCGGGACATTCCGCTTTTATCCCTGAGCATTATATTCAAACTCTGGTAGGAGGAAATTCTTTGTGGGCTAATTTGTTTGCTTCTGTTTCAGGCGCTTTTATGTATTTTGCCACTTTAACCGAAGTTCCCATTCTTCAAGGTCTTATTGGCGCCGGTATGGGGAAAGAGCCGGCTCTTTCACTTCTTTTGGCAGGGCCGGCTCTTTCACTTCCCAATATGCTTGTTATTGGTGGGGTTATGGGAGTGAAGAAAACTCTTACTTTTTGTTTGATAATTGTAGTTTTGTCCACAATTGCCGGTATGTGTTACGGCTGGATTGCAGACTTAAGTTGAGGAGAAAAAATGGAGATAAAAATACTGGGACCGGGGTGTCCAAAATGTAAACAGACCGAAGATCTTGTCAGGAAAGTAGTAATTGAAACCGGCGTGGATGCAAAGGTGGAGAAGGTGAGCGATATCATGGAGATCGCAGGCTATGGTGTTTTTGGGACTCCGGCCGTAGTTGTTGATGGAGAGGTTAAGAGCGTTGGCAAGATTCCGACTAAGGAAGAGATAAAGACATGGATTGGGAAGTAAAAGGAATATATGATGAAGAAAAGGGGAATAAAAACGTTTCTGTATGTTCTATTAATTTTTTGTGTAGGTACGGGATATGCTTTTTTCAGAAGAATTTGAAAAAATGCCGGTAAGGGGAATGGTTACCATGATAGATCTGGGAGCAAAGAAATGCATACCATGTAAAATGATGGCTCCGATTCTTGAAAAGATGGAAAAGAATTACAAAGGAAAAGCAGCCATTATCTTTATTGATGTCTGGAAAAACAAAGATCAGGCGAAAAGATTCGGCATACGTGCAATCCCGACGCAGATATTTTTCAATAAAGAAGGAAAAGAAGTATATCGGCATGGGGGATTTATGGGAGAAAAAGCAATAATCGAGCAGTTGAAAAAGATGGGCGTTACGATTTGAATTTTTGTAACACATTAGCTCTGTGAAAAAAAGTCTCTTTGAAAGACCTAAATTATTACGATGCTGGAAACATTTTTTATTACAGTTAATGAGTGGATTTCAGGCGGTACGACCATAGCCTGCCTGGGTTCTTTTTTATGGGGGATAATCAGCGTAGCGTTCAGCCCGTGCCATCTTGCATCCATTCCCCTGATCATCGCCTATGTCGGTGGCCAGCAACAGGTCCTTAAACCCGGTCAGGCCGGATATTATTCTGTTGCATTTTCTCTTGGCCTTTTTATTACCATCGCTCTTATCGGAATTATATGTGCTGTTTTAGGCAGAATGCTTGGAGATGTTGGTAACTACTGGCAAATTTTGATAGGAGGAATTCTGGTCTGGGTCGCTCTGGGGATGCTTGGTGTTGAAAAATGCTCAATGTCCGGCAGTTTATTATATCGCCTTAATTTAAAAGGTATCTTTGGGGCGTTTGTTCTTGGGCTGGCATATGGAGTACTTTCGGGTTCCTGCACCTTTGGATTTATAGCACCCATTCTTGCAATTATTACTATACAACAAAAAATAGCCGCCGGAATTCTCCTTATACTTCTCTTTGCAATCGGCCATTGCCTGCCGATTGTAATTGCCGGTAGCTCGACAGCAGTTGTAAGAAGAATTCTGGAGAACAGCACCTGGCAGGGGGCAGGCAACTGGTTTCGCAAAGGTGCCGGGGTTGTAATCGGGCTTCTGGGGATATATTTTATCGTAAATCCATTTTTAGCGGCTTGAAGATATTGGAGACATTATCATGAAAACGGAATCTTGCTGTGCCGGCCAGCCGAAAGGGCTGAACATCTTTGAAAAATATCTCACCATCTGGGTGCTTGTTTGCATTGTCGCAGGTATCCTCTTGGGACGGTTTGCTCCAGGAGCCGCAAAGTTTCTTGACGGTCTTGCCATTTACGTGGGCGAGGCGCCTGTTGTCTCCATTCCCATCGCGATCTGCCTCTTTTTTATGATGTATCCCATCATGGTCAAGATTGATTTTGCCGAAGTCATCAAAGCCGGCAAGACGCCCAAACCTGTTCTCCTGACCCTGTTTTTAAACTGGGGGGTCAAACCCTTCACCATGATAGCAATAGCCAACTTCTTCCTGGGTTTTCTTTTTTTGAATCTTATAGGTTCCGATGCGGTGGATATCGTAAAAATGCCACCGGCTGCCGACTGGGCAGTGGGATCAGTTCATGGAGCTGGTACGGTTGTGCTCCACGAGGGTATGAAAATGCTCCAAATCCCTCTTTGGCGCAGTTACCTCGCGGGGTGCATTCTATTGGGCGTTGCTCCATGCACCGCCATGGTCTTGATGTGGGGATATCTTAGTAAAGGAAATGATGGCCTGACCCTGGTTATGGTAGCCATCAATAGTCTGACGATGCTTGTGCTCTACGGCCTGTTAGGTGGTTTTCTGCTTGGTGTCGGCAAGCTTCCGGTGCCATGGGAAGCCCTGGCGCTCTCCATATCTATTTACGTGGCTTTGCCGCTTGTGGCTGGATATCTGACCCGCAGGTGGCTTATCAATGTCAAGGGAGAGGCCTGGTTTCGAGAAAAGTTTCTGCATTTTTTAACCCCGGTCTCTATCACTGCGCTGCTGGCAACCCTGGTGCTTCTCTTTTCGTTTAAGGGGGATATTATTGTGAACAACCCACTCACGATTCTCTGGATTGCCATTCCTTTGTTCATTCAGACTGTTTTCATATTTGTGCTGGGATATGGCATGGCACGGCTGCTTAAGCTTCGTTACGAGGATGCAGCTCCTGCCTCCTTGATTGGGGCATCAAACCATTTTGAGGTCGCCATAGCTACTTCCACCATGCTGTTCGGACTCTCTTCAGGGGCATCACTTGCAACGGTAGTCGGCGTACTGATCGAGGTGCCACTAATGCTCATGTTGGTCAGGGTTTGTCTTAAAACAAGGGATTGGTTTGCTTCATAATCTCCAGCCAGGGGGTTAGGATCATTTGCGTGATTGATTGCGACTGAGGAAAGTTTGTGATGAAAAATGTGATAATGACCATATTGATCGGATTTATCGTTTTTGAGTTTATTGAGCATGTGATTTTTCCGCTATTCTGGTATATCAAGAACCGAAAGAAAAGATCAGTCTGTGGCGTAACAGGCATGCTGGGAAAAGTGGGTGAAGTCAAACATTGGCGGAAAACTGAAGGAAAAGTTTTTGTAAAAGGGGAGCTGTGGAGGGCTGTCAGTGATATTCCTCTATCGACTGGTGATAAAGCGATTATTCAAAATGTGGAAGGGCTAACATTGAGGGTGAAGCATTTCAATAGCTGAATCTGGAGAGAGAACACAGGAGATATATACAAGCGGTTGGGCCAGGGAAGGAAAGAATTGATGGAAGAACAAAAAAAGATAAAATTCGCCAGGAAGTACGCAAAAGATATACAGATATTGCAAAATCCGACTCTGCGCGTTGCGGCTGTTCTCCGTCTTGCTGTACACCGCAGGATCTTTCAATAAAAGATTTATCAGCCAAACTCGGCTATACTTCTCAAGAAATAAATTCAGTACCTGATGGAGCCAACATGGGGGTCGGATGCGGGAATCCTCAAGCAATTGCAATGCTCAAAGAAGGAGAAACGGTTCTGGATATAGGCAGTGGTGGCGGATTTGACTGTTTTCTTGCAGCAAAGCAGGTAGGGGATAAAGGGCATGTAATCGGTGTTGATATGACACCGGATATGATCAGCAAAGCGCGTGAGAACGCTCAAAAGGAAAACTATACGAACGTGGAATTTCGACTGGGAGAGATTGAATATCTGCCTGTTCGTGATAATTCTGTAGATGTAATTATCTCAAATTGCGTAATCAACTTGTCGCCGGATAAATCACAAGTGTTTCGAGAAGCGTATCGAGCCCTCAAACCAGGTGGTCGTTTGGCAATTTCCGATGTCGTTGCAATACAGGAATTGCCCGAAGTTATGAAAAATGACGTAGAAAAATATACCGGCTGCATAGCAGGAGCTGCCACAATTGACGAATTAAAGACAATTCTTGAACAAGTTGGGTTCGTTAATATTAAGATTCTAATCAACGAAGAAAGTAAAAATTTTATCAAAGACTGGTTCCCTGGAAGCGGAGCGGAAAAGTTCGTAGCATCAGCATTTATTCAGACCCAAAAATAGGTTTTTTTTCGACGACTATCGTTGTGTTTTTACCTTGATATTTAATTCCTAAATCCATATACTAAAAATAATCGACTAATTCACGGAATGTGAAAGAACAGGATTTTCATGGCTGAAGAGCTAACACGACGAGAATTTTTAAAAGAAACTGCCTCTAAAACCACACTCCTTAGTGTAACAGGTATGGGATTGTGTTTAGGCCGGGCTGTCGATCTCAATGAAGCTGTCCAATGTACAAATTGCAGATCAGTTAACATATATTCCAGATCATATCTTCCTTTATTTATACAGATCCGCTATATTGCCATGATTGCGGGATTAACCTGGATACCCTGAAACACGATATTATTTGTGAGGATTCCAACCAATGTTCTAAAAAAAATAGTAAAAACAGGGGTAATAACCCTATTTGCTGTCAGATTCCATTTCCAAACCATAGATATCTGAAAAAGACAAAAAAAACCGGATCTTTCTTTAAAAGATCTTACGTTTTGATACCGGGGCCACAGATTTTAGAGTAGTAGTATAGCGTTACGCTATGCAAGCACGTTGACTTGCTTCGCACCAACAGCACTATCTGCTGTAGGTTATGTATCAGGTAAAATAAGGCCCCGGTATCAATTTTTTATGGAACAAAAAATGGATCACGGGGACGTGCGGGACATTAGTTTATAAGTTGACGTGGCAATTGAACTGAAAAACGTAGTTGACCTTGTTGAATTGTCACCATTGTTTTCCATACATGCACGTTCTTTCTTTACGATATCTTTTATTGAAATCAAAGTTTTTTCTTGCAAACTTAATAATTTGTATTTATTAATTTATTTTTTAAATGATTTAAGAGAATTGGACAGACATTTTCGCGTTTACGTGCCCCGCCTGCTGATCAATCCTTCCTTTTCACACGGATTCCGGATATTGTTTCTGCCCTGTTTTTAAAAATTCTAAAAGGAGAATAATTTTATGTTAATGAAGATTTATGTCGGAAATCTTTCTGCGGGAAGATTTATTTATGCAATTATAGTGGCGCTGTCTTTATTCCTGTCCGCTTTAACCGTCCAGGCTGAAAAAAATGAGCCTTTGATAGATAAAGTAGCTATAGTTAATGGATCTGTTATTACCAGTGAAGAATTTAATAGAGAGCTAAGCCCGATAAAACAAAGGCTTTCACAGCAGGGACAAAAAATTTCACCGGAACAGCTTAAAGGTATCAGAAATGAAATTCTTGAAAACCTGATCAACCTCGAACTCCTGTTTCAAGAGAGCCGGAATAACAAAATTAAAGTTGAAAAAGAGGCAGTCGATTCTCAAATGACACTTTTAAAACAAAAGTTCTCAAATGACACTGAATTTAAAAACTTTTTAAGCGAGTTGAATTTATCTGAAAGTGCCTTAAAACTAAAAATCAAGAAGGGTATTGCGATACAGAAGCTTATTGAAACTCAGATTGCTGATAAGATTAAAATTTCAGATGAAGAAAGCAAGGTTTTTTATGATAAAAATCCCGACCTCTTCAAACAGCCCGAACAGATAAAAGCGAGTCATATTTTGATGAAAGTTGAGCCGGGCGCGGATGAAATGAAAAAATCTGAAGCAAAACAAAAAATTAAAAATATTCAACAGAAGCTTAATAAAGGCGAAGATTTTGCTGCACTTGCTAAAGAATTTTCAGAAGGCCCAAGTAAAAACAATGGCGGAGATTTGGGCTACTTTCAGCAAGGTCAAATGGTAAAACCTTTTGAAGATGCAGCCTTTGCATTAAAAACTGAAGAGGTAAGCGATATTGTAGAAACTCGGTTTGGATATCATATCATTAAAGTTATAGATAAAACGCCTGAGAAGACAATTGCTTATGAGAATGTAAAAGACGATCTTGCCCAGCATTTGAAACAGGAAAAAACAAATCAGGAAGTAAAAACATACATACAAAAACTCAGGGAAAAATCCAAAATAGAAAAATTTTTGTAAAAACGGCAAAAGCTCGCAAAATATAGAAGGCGAATATAGCAATTACCCATCAGACGGCAACCCAGGTACTGGAGGCAATATCATAAAAAAACGTGTTTTGATCAGTTTTTTTTTATTCACAAGCCTCTTCATCGTCGCGTCCTGCGGGGATAACGATAACTCTACCCCCGAGGCAGAGCCTCCGAGTCTCTCTGTTGCCGCTGATCTTGAAACAATCCAGCTTGGCGAATCGACAACCCTTTCCTGGAGTTCTACAGGTGCTGATTCCTGTGATATTGAACCCGGGGTCGGCAGTGTGGCGGCAGATGGATCGATCGCGCTTTCGCCGGTTCAGACCACCATATATACGATCACGGCCACTGGGCCCGGAGGCACGGCCACTGCAAGCACCACAGTCACAGTGATCCATCCCGCTCCGAGTGCAAGTATTTTTGCAGATCAAACAAGTATTGTGGCCGGTGAGACGGTTCTTCTCTCTTGGAGTTCGGCCCATGCGGATTCCGCTGTCATTGATAATGGAATCGGTGCTGTTTCCGTAAACGGCTCGACAACGGTTTCACCTGCGGCGACCACGAGTTACACAATTAGGGTTGCAGGTCCGGAGGGGACAGCCACAGACAGTGTTACCATCAATGTGAACGATCCCTCTCCTGTGAGCATCAGCGCCGCACCGACAACTATTGAACAAGGAGGATCATCCAGCCTGTCATGGACCTCGGCCAATAGCCAGAGCGCTCACATTGACAACGGTATCGGTGTTGTGCCTGTAAACGGATCGATCACTGTTTATCCCGACTATACCACCACATATACCATCTCTGTTATCGGTGTTGCCGGCTCCGCAAGCGCTCAGGCCGTGGTCACTGTGATGGGCAATCCAAAGCCCCAACCGGAAGGCTCCTTTGGCGAACAATATGAGGATTTGATCCCGCCTGATGCCACCCTTGAATCATACGACACCAAGCGGTTTTCTGTGATAACCGGCCTGGTTCACGACCTGGCAGGTTCTCCCATATCAGATGTTTCTCTCACCATCCACGGCCACCCCGAGTATGGAACTGCCGAAACAAATACTGAAGGCCGGTTTTCTATTCCAATAGAAGGTGGAGGAACTATCACGGTTGTTTACCAAAAAGAGAGCCTGATCACTGCCCAGCGGCAGGTCTATGTCCCCTGGAACGACATTGCCATTGCTGAGACCATTGTGATGATTGCACAAGACCCGGCATCCACCACGCTCACCTTTGACGGCAACCCGGACACGGTGATTACACACCAGAGCACAGAAGTAACTGATGAATCCGGCAGCCGCTCCTGCTCAATGGTCTTTACCGGCGACAACCGGGCGTATCTAATAGATGAACAGGGGAATGATATTCAGGAGCTTGCCACCATCACCACCCGTGCTACCGAGTTTACCACGCCTGATTCCATGCCCGCCATACTTCCCTCAAACGTTGCCTACACCTATTGCGTGGAACTCAGCGTGGATGGGGCGCAAAGGGTGAGGTTTGAGAAACCGGTCATTACCTGGGTCGATAATTTCCTGGAATTCAATGTGGGAAGTGCTGTCCCTGTGGGCTACTATGATCGGGATCGGGGTGTCTGGGTGGCTTATGAAAACGGCGTGGTGGTTCAGCTCCTGGATACGGACAGCAATGGGATTGTGGATGCTTTGGATGCGGACGGCAACGGCCAGCCCAACGACCTCAACAACAATGAATTATTCAGCGATGAGGTGACAGGCCTGGGGGATAGCGAGAGATATGTCCCTGGATCCACGTTCTGGCGGGTTGCAGTGCCGCATTTTAGCCCCTGGGATTGCAACTGGCCATTTGGCCCGCCTGATGATGCCGTTTCTCCGAACCCGGAAGGCGAACCTGATGCGGACCAGCAAAAAAATGAAGAAAAGGATTGCAAGACTGGCAACATAGCCTCTTTCGTGGAGGAAAGGAGCCGTATTTTTCACGAAGACATTCCCATCCCCGGCACCGACATGACTCTCCATTATGCGAGCAACCGTGTACAAGGCTACAAGACCGTCATAGACGTGCCTGCATCAGGGAACGAAGTCCCTGCAAGCCTTAAGGAAATAATTGTCAGTGTCAGTCTGGCAGGCCGGACATTTAAGCAGATCCTTAATCCCCTGCCCAACCAGAAGGCGACATTTGTTTGGGACGGCCTCGACTACCTCGGCAGGCCCGTCAGCGGTTCCGCTGCCGCCCATGTCAAGGCAGGATTTGTCTATGATGCGGTCTATTTGGCGCCGGGAAATCTTGAGATGGCATTTGCCCAGGCGGGCGGTGATGCAACAGGCATACCTGCCAGGCAGGAGGTGATCTGCTGGAAGCGCGACACATTACGTGTTGGAGGAGCAAGAGCTATCAGCATTGCCGAAGGCTGGACAATTTCTACTAATCATTACCTCAGCCCAATGGAGCCAGGTAGGCTTTACAAAGGAAACGGGACAATAAGTACAAACAATACCGGCAGCATCATTAACACGGTGGCCGGAACCGGAAATTACGGCTCAGGCGGCGATGGAGGACCGGCCACTGAGGCGGAAATTGTCTTTCCTCATGGTGTAGCCACAGATGCCGCAGGCAACCTCTACATCGCGGATTCATGGAATCACCGCGTCCGGAAGGTGAATACAAACGGAATTATCACTACAGTGGCTGGAAACGGAATTTGCGGTTACAGCGGCGACGACGGTTTAGCTACTCGGGCGCAGCTTGATATTCCCTGGGACATAGCCACAGATGCCGCAGGTAACCTCTACATTGCAGATTATCATAACCACTGTATCCGGAAGGTGGATATAAACGGTATTATAACCACTGTAGCCGGGAATGGAACACCAGGTTACAGTGGCGATCAAGGGCCGGCTGCTGAGGCACAACTCAACATGCCTATTGACTTAGCTGTTGACATTGCCGGCAATCTCTATATCGCAGACAACGATAACAACCGTATCCGAAAGGTAGATACAAACGGGATTATCACTACAGTAGCCGGGAATGGAACATCAGGTTACAGTGGCGAGGGTGAGCCAGCCACTGAAACACCGCTTTGCGCTTCTAGTATAGTCGTGGATAAGGCCGGCAATCTCTATATTGAAAATAGCCCTTGTATCCGCAAAATAGATACAAGCGGAATTATTACCACAGTAGCTGGAAACGGGTACGGGTACGGCGGCGATGGTGGGCCGGCTATTGAGGCACAGTTGAACGATCCTTGGGGTCTATCCGTAGACGTTGCCGGCAACCTCTACATTGCAGATACGTACAATAATTGTATCAGAAAGATAAATACAAGCGGGATTATTACCACAGTGGCCGGGTTTGGGCATGAAGAAGGTTACAGTGGCGACGGGGGACCAGCCACTCAGGCATGGTTTGACTGTCCCCTGGATGTAGCCGTAGACGTTGCCGGCAATCTCTACATCGCAGATACCTATAATAATCGCATCAGAAAAGTAGAGTTTTCTTCTGTTACAGGGACAATTGGGGAAGAACTGATCTTTGTCGAGGCTGACGGTGTAGGGCATGTCATGTCTGGTGACGGTCGTCATCAGAAAACCACGGACATTGATACAGGTATCACCCTGTATGAGTTCGGTCATAATAAAAACAAGGAATTGGTCTTGATAACCGACCAGTTTGACAACCAGATCACCATTGACAGAAACAGCAGCGGCGTGTCCATTGCCATCATTTCTCCTGATGGGATCACAACCCGTTTGACCACAGACGCAAACAACCACCTGACTCGCATTACTTACCCTGACAACAGTTTTTACAGGTTTGAATACACTCCAGACGGCCTTATGACGGCCAAGATAGAGCCCGAGGCAAATGGCTTTGAGCACCAGTTTGATTCTTTAGGCCGGTTGACAGATGCAGCAGACGATGAAGGAGGGCACTGGCAATTCACAAGATCTGTGCGGGAAAACGGCGATATTTTCTATCAGAAACTTACCGGCGAAGGCAACCGGACCTCCTATCTTGATCACACGTATTCCACGGGCGCTTATACGTCAACAATAACTGATCCCACAGGCGCAGAGACCCTGTTTACTCAATCAGCCGACGGCCTGACCACAACCAAGTCCTTGTCCTGCGGCATGGACCTGATCTTTGAATATGGGGTCGATCCGGAATACAAGTTCAAATATCTTAAGGAAACCACTGAAACCACGCCCTCAGCCCTGGAAAAAGTTACGCTTAGAAATAAGACCTATCAGGATACAAACGCAGACAATAGCCCGGATCTGATCACCGAAACAATGACGGTCAATGGCAAGACAACCACTCTTTCACACAATATCTTCCAATCCCGAAAGACCGTTACCTCCCCTGAAAACAGAACCGTAACCCTGCTGTACGATCCTGATACCCTTTTGACCAAAAGCATGACCATCCCGGGCCTTTATGAAACAAGTTATGGGTATGATGCCAGAGGGCGGTTAACGTCCACAAGCGCCAATACCAAAGCGACTACGTTTGCCTATAATGCGCAGGGATTCCTTGAATCCATCACCGATCCTGAAAATCAGACTACCATATACACCTACGATGCTGTTGGCCGAATGACCGCGATCAACCGGCCGGACAGCACAACTGTGGGCTTTACATACGACCAAAACGGCAACATGACTCTGCTCACCAACCCATCGGACATTGATCACGGCTTTGGCTACAACACAGTCAATCTCAAGAACTCATACTGGACACCTCTGAGCGGCAGTTACAGCTACATATACGACAAAGACAGGCGGCTTATCAGGACCAACTTCCCGTCAGGCAGCCAGATCAACAATATATATAACAAGACCAGACTTGTACAGATCCAGACACCGGAGGGAAATATTGATCTGAGCTATCTTTGCGGCACAAAGCTGGGCTCAATTACCAATGGAACAGACACGATCACATATGAATATGACGGAAAGCTTGTCACCTCTGAGACCCTGACTGGGACTCTGAATCAATCCCTTGCTTACAGCTACAACGATGACTTCAACGTCCAGGACGTTACTTATGCCGGCAAGAGCCACATCTACACCTATGGTAATGACGGCCTTTTAACCGGCGCCGGCGCCTTTACTATTGCCCGCAATTCCGGAAATGGTCTGCCCGAGGCCGTCACCGGTGGGTCACTGAGCCTGACTCGCAGCTTCAACGGCTATGGAGAAATCAATGATCAGAGATTTTCCATAAGCGGCACAACCCTCACCTCCTGCAACCTGACCCGTGACAATGCAGGCAGGATCACGGCCAGGGCCGAGACCGTTGAAGGGGTCACGTCCGATTATGCCTACACTTATGACGCCATGGGACGGCTTCTCACCGTGACCAGAGATGGAGCCGTAGTCGAAGAATACGCATATGACGCGGTCGGAACCCGGATCTATGAAAACAACGTTCTGAGGGGTATTTCACAAAGAGACTATGTCTATTCCGATGAGGATTGTCTGCTCACCGCCGGCAGTGTCAGCTACAAATACAATGCAGACGGCTTCCTAACCACTAAAACCGAAGCGACAGATGTCACAAGCTATGACTACTCATCCCGCTGGGAACTTCTCAGACTGACCCTGCCGGATGGCACGCTCATCAATTATGTACATGACCCATTGGGAAGGAGGATAGCAAAGAAAGTCAATGGCGTGACAACCGAGAAATATCTCTGGCAGGACCTGACCAGGCTCCTTGCGGTCTTTGACGGCAGCGACAACCTCATCATGCGGTTTGAGTATGCAGAAGCCAGGATGCCCATTGGTATGACAAAAGACGGCTCCACGTATTACCTCACCTACGACCAGGTGGGTTCGTTGAAAATTATTGCAGACACCGCAGGGAATGTGCTAAAAAGAATAGAGTACGATTCATTCGGCAATATCATCCAAGACACGAATCCGGAGTTTCAAATCCCCTTCGGGTTTGCAGGAGGCCTGCACGATCGGGATGCCGGGCTTGTGCGTTTCGGCTACAGAGACTATGACCCGGATACAGGCAGATGGACTGCAAAGGATCCTATAGGCTTTGCCGGAGGAGATACAGATCTGTATGGGTATTGTTTAAATGATCCGGTTAATTTGGTGGATCCGGAGGGGTTGTGGATTGCTCAAGCTGTTGGGGCTGTTTTAGGTGGTGGATTAAATGCTTACAATAATTATGGAGCATATAGTTCAGGACAGATGTCAGGAGTTGATTATGCCAAATCAATTGCTTTTGGAGCAGCTGGAGGTGTTTTAAGCTCGTTTGGTGGCCCTTTCTTAGGAGCGGCTGTTTCTGCTTTGAATAATTTAAACGAACAAATGCTTCATAGTGATCCTTGTAATGGTATAAACTGGAGTGATACGGGTCGAGCATTTGCTACAGGAATAGCTGTTGGTAATATCGCAAAAGGGGCATATAAAGCAGGCGATCTAATTGTTGCTGCTCCAAATCAAATAGGAACAGTAATAGGAAGTCAATCTGCTCAAGTTACATCTTATGGTTCAGCTTTTGGTATTACAGCAAACATTGCAGGTTCAATATTAATAAAATGAGTTAAAAGATGAAAAATATCATAGTCTGGGTAATAATAATTATTGGTGAACTATCTGGAATGTATTTAATATACGCTGGTTTTAAACGAAAAATACAAGGTGTCCCCTTATTTAGAGTAATGCATCTTTTCCAAAATTTACCAGTAAAAGAGCACTCGGGTGTGCAGTTAATTATTGAAGGTTTTGTCGTTATATTTTCAGGTGTTTTATTATATTATGCTTTTTTTCTTTGGTAAAATATTAACAAAAAGAGAGGCGTCGGGAAAACAACTGGGTCACCCATTAAAGGGCAGGTCAAGAGAAAACGCACCTCTCCATACAAAAAAATACATCTTTTTTCACTAAATATTGAGAACGTCCAATTCTGCTCCTCGCCTTGAAAATTGGGACACTCCGCTACGATCCGGTTGCCCATACGCCGCCTGCTCCGCTTTGGCGGCTACTCACTTCCTTTTTTTCGTTGCGGACCGAAGGCCAAGGATCCAAGAGCTCAATGGCCAAGGGAAACAGACCTGGAGAGGCGGAAGCTAAGGATTTTGCCCCGGTCGTTGGACGGGTAGCCGAAACGAATCGCCGACCGGCAGTGGCGCGCGCCTCCGCCCCAACTGCCGCCGCGGATCACCCTGTTAGAGCCTCCTTTTGCATACAAATCCCAATTCCACTCGCAGACGTTGCCTGCCATGTCAAGATGGCCTCCCAGAGCCGCGCCGGCCGGATAGATACCCACAGGGGTCGGGACGCCGACATTTTCAGCAAAATTCAACAGATCAGGATTCGGCGCATCATTTCCCCATGGATATTCACCATTGGGGTTTGTAGCCGCCTTTTCCCATTCCTTTTCCCTGGGCAGACGATAGGAAAGATTAGTCCGCGCGGTCAGCCAGTTGCAGTAGGCTCCGGCCTCGTACCAGGAAACTCCGGTTACCGGCCGGTTTTGATGCTCAAGCTGTTCATCCCAGTCTTCGGGTACTGCCCAGCCTCGCTCCTCTTTTACGCTCCACCATTTTTTTTCCCAGAATTGATGGTCTCTGTACCCGTTGTTTTCAATAAAGCAATTATATTCCGCTACGGTCACTGGATACCTGCCCAGGAGAACTCCCTCCATTCCCGGAATAGGAAGCATCTCAGGAGCAAGCGGGTCAATCCGAGGATCACCTGCCTGGCCCAGGGCCTCTGCTGCGGCTATGCGCTGTTCAACCGGAACACGGGAAGCACCGTCAAGAGTGAAGATGTCCATTACCCTGTCCCTGGCCTCTTGCCAGCCAAGCCGTGCAGGTGGCTGATAGTCGTATACAGTCAGGAGGCGCAAGATCCTGCCGAGCACTCCGACGGCATGGGCAAGGTAAGTCAGACTTCCGTCTGCTGTACCCAGGACCCGCTCCACAAGAAGATTCGGCCGCCTGCGCCCGGTCCAGGCCATACATCCGGCAAAATGATCAAGTACTTCATCCCATTGCCGGTCATCCAGATGGGGTTTGACAGCATGCCACCATCCATCAGGTCCATCTGCATCACTCAATTCCGCCAGAACACGGGCAGCGTAATGCTCCTGAAAGGTATAATGCCAAAATTTAATATCCCCTGACCCTGCCTGCTCAATAATGCCGCTGTCAAGCATCTCGGCTTCCAGAAAAATGATTCCTTTTTTCCGCAAACAGTCGTGCTGCACTCCAAGTTCATCCAAGAATGGAACAGCAAGCTGTTCCGCAGCCCACGTGAGATCAGCCCTGACCTGTTTACCATCTTTGTGGTTGGTCATAGCCCATGCAAGGGACTTGAAGCACTCCTCGGCAAATGTACTGGAATAGCCTCTTAGTCTGCGTTTATCTTCTTTTGCATTGAGAAGCCACCTCAAAACCGCAGCCAGAAGATCGGCTTTGCCCTCGGGCAACTTTCTCTCATTCCAGTGAACCACGCACAGGCAGGTCAGCATCACGGGATTTTTGGCCATCCGGCGAATTTGGGGCATATTCAGGACTGCAGATTCCAATTCCGGAAGATATGCCTCGCGGTTCCTCTTCTCTTCATCAGGAAACAGGGCATCTGCCCACCGGTTCAGAAATTCCAGTATCTCATCCCTCCCAAAGGAATCAATACGGGCGGTCGCCATTTTCTGCAAAGCCGCAACAGCATGGTAACCAAACGGCCTGGAACTGAGCACAAAGAGATTATCCTCCCAATGATGAAGAACGGCATTTGTCACATCTACCATCTGTTTTCTGATATTTTGATCAGGCTCCTCATCCAATCCGTCAAGAAGCACTGTACAGCCTCCCTTATCAAGCAGCTTGTTCAGCAACAAGCTGCTTTCTTTGCCGAACAACTCTTCCATGGTCTGCAAAAGCACACGCCACGCCCCGGCGCCGTGGACCGCCGGACACCCTTTTTTCAAGGTTCCGGCCAGGGCAGAAAGCCTGATAAAAATCGGTATTGGCGGGGGCTGATCCAATGAAAGGCCGAGATGGAGTTTTCTGACAGGTTCGCCCTGTTCGAGCGCGTCCTTTGCCAGGACACAGGCAATAAGCCGCAAAAAGGTGGTTTTTCCTCCGCCCGGCTCGCCGATAATCAACAGACGCTTGTAAGAGGAAAGCAAATCAGTCAAGGCTACACGCTCGGCTGAGCGCATATCCTCTCTGCTCATGCCAACCGCTTCTTCAAGGCGCGAGAGATTACTCATGGTCTTAAGCGGAGTATAGTGCTGTTCAATGGGAAAATAGATCGACTTGTGGCCCGCTCCCGACATTGAGTAGATCCCTTGAATATCAATTCGATAAGTCGCTGCTATGACGTCTTTGAGGTATCTGTTCAGCAGCTCCTTCTCGTCTTGCTTGAGGCCGCCACCTTGCATCGTGACGTCCTGTTCCATTTCAAGCTGATATGGAAAATTGTAACGTTCCAGACCACTTGAAACCGCGGGCCATTCAGAATTCTTCATATATCCGAGGCACTCGCTGACCGCCTCGATTTCTTCCTTTGTGCGTGGAGATGCCTGGATAACAATTCGCGTCCCATTAGGGCACCAACCGTCCGTGCAATACCTGCAAAGGTGTTTTTTTCTGTCCAGCCCTTCCAATTTATCCGGTTCTATTCCCAGGCTTGGAATTCTTGAATTATCGCAGTGCAGAATATCAGCCGCCTTTAAAAGCACGGCCAGGCGTTGCAGGTTATATGACCCGACAGTGGACGCCTGATTTGTTTTGAGTTTACTGAGTTTTTTCTGAAATTGATCCGGATTCAGGTTATGGATACTGATTACGCTGCTGATTGCATTGGCCTGGGGTCGGGTCAGGCCAAGTGTATCCTTATTTTTTCCAACAAAATCGCCTGACCCTTCTCCATGCTTAAACCCTTCAGGTAAAGCGCTCTCCAGGGCCTTGTCAAAATCATGACAACATGCGGCGCAAGAAAGAAGAAACAACTCAAACGGCATAAAATTCCCAAGGTTGTTGGCCTTGTTTAGAAGCGTGGTTGTCTGCAGCAAGCGCCAAATATTATCTTCAACTGCCTGAACATGAACAAAACCGTTCTCATTGCTGTCAGGCCGGCTCTGCCGCTCGTGAATCGGGCGGGATATTCTCCACAAATTGTTGGCAACTGCTGCAAGATCCTGATTTTTCTGTTGAAGATATTCGCGAAGCGTATGCGGTAGCTGACTTGGCATCAATTACCTCCTCATCTAATAACTGTAAAAAAATGGGGTTGGGTCTTGATCAGTAATTATAGCTTGAAACAACTTTTCTGATAACTATTTGATTGACGGGCAGTTAGAGAGATTCTTCTTTAGCTGCTTTTTATTTTTTGTTACTAAAAAATGATCCAATTCTTATTGAAAAATACGAGACATCCTTGTAATTGTTATAAACACAAGGCAGTAGTGAATTTATCGTTACTATTTTTTCTTTAATCGCCTTTTTTAAGGGCGGCTGGGTGGGATACGATCATCAAATCAGCAGCCGCTTACCTTATTTTCATTAGCCCTGCCTGGCGTGCTGGTTGCGATCTGATTACATAATCTGAATTATCACTGACTCTTATTCCTTTGAAAAATAAGATAGAAAAGAGTCTGATAATTAAGGTCAGATTATGTAAGAAGATGCAGGCAGCATGACAGGCAGGGCTTTAAAATAGACAAGCGGCTACCTCCTTTCAATAGTGATAACGGCAGGACAGTATTCTGATTTTATCGTTCTTGACTTCATAAACGAGTCGATGTTCCCGGTCGATCCGTCTTGACCAGCAACCAGACAACTCATGTTTTAAAGGTTCCGGCTTTCCAGTTCCTTTAAAAGGGGTGCGCTGAACTTCCTTTATCAGCTTAACGATTCGCAGTGCTTTCTTTCGATCTTTTTCAATCCACCAGGCCAGGTCTTCAAATCCGGCGGAATCAAACTCCAAGCTTCTTGCAGGCTTCGTCAAAAGGTATTCCCTCCTCACGGTTTTTAGCTTCCATTAGTCGCTTTTTCATCGTTTTGCTTTTGAAAAGATAAGTTGTCTCTTCTTCTGACTGAATTTCCTGCCAGAGGTTAATCGGCACAATGACCCCTGTTACATTATTCTGTTCATCTGAAATATATTGGATTTGATTCATTACCATTCCTCCTGTCAACTCTGTGCCAATTCTTCAAACCTATGGCGTTTGATAAATGAATCGAGCACGGAAACAAGTGTTTCCTGATATTTTCCAGGGAGCTTTTCTATATCCTCAATTTTTTCAATGAGTCTTGCGTTTTTTAACTTTTCTGCTCCATAGCTTTTACCAACTAAAAGGTAATCCAAACTGACCTCCAGTACGCGTGCAATTTTGACCAATGTTTCTAAAGGTGGTGATGATACACCTCGTTCATATTTGGATATCCGTTGGGTATCAATGCCAGCTTTTTTTGCCAACTGCCCCTGGGACCAATCACGAACAAGCCTTAACTGCCTTAACCTTTTAGGGAAAGAGGCAAAGCCATTACCTTGTATATTTTCCATAATTCCCTCCTTGTTAAAAGGATAGGAATTAAATTATCTTAAATCAAACAATTTTTATCTTGACATAATCATAATATGACATTATTAATCTTATTATGCTATGATTTTTATTTAAAAAGGGAATTGGCAGAAAAAAGGCCATCAACTAAAAGTCGGCAAACTTTAGGCAGTTGATGGCCTGGAAAAAAGAAGTTTCAGAGGGCAAAAAACCCTTTGAAACCGCTTTTATTTTCTATCGTATCTTCCCGAATAAATCAACATGAAAGGAGGTGATTTTATTGAAAGCAAACAGCTTAGAAACCACAGACATATTCAGAGGCGCATTCTTTTTATGCAAGGGCGGTGATTTGAGCGAAATCCGGTTTAGAAAAAACGGCAAACAAATCGCAAGTTTTTTGTTTACCGGCCCGGATCTTACCAAACATGACAAAGAATACAGAAACGGCCATGCGCTGGTCAATCCGTTACAGTTTAGAGAATCGTTAAATCATCTAAGAGACATACTTTTTGAGAAATTGCGAGATCCGGCTTCGCCTGATGGCTACGCCGTGACAAAAGGGAGAACGAGATATGATAGAAAAAGAAACGATCAAGCGTATCAAAAAAGACGTTGACCTTGCCGCCCTGGTAAAGGCTAAGGGTGTCGAACTTAAGAAAAACGGCAAAAGCTATTTTGGCCTTTGCCCCTTCCACGATGACCACAATCCTTCCCTTTCTATAAATCCATCAACAAACTTATGGCAGTGTTTTGGCTGCGGTGCCGGTGGTGATGTTATCCGGTTTGTGGAGCTGTTTGATCAGGTGGACTTTAAAGAAGCTGTCAAACGTCTCTCTGATAACGGCTTTAAGGCAGCCGGGCAAAGCAAAAGGAAGAAGCCATCTATAAAACAACCTGGCCTTACCGCCAAACAAATTAAGCTTTTAAACCGTGTCATAGAGTTTTACCACACCGCCTTTTGTGAAGACCCCAGGGCAAAGGAATATCTTATCAAACGTGGCATCACGGATAACGCAGTATTTTCTGATTTTAAAATCGGCTTTGCAAACGGTACGTTGCTCAACACACTTCCCGGTGAGGGTGATATTTTTGAGCAGCTAAAACAAATCGGTGTATTAACCGGCAAAGGAAACGAGCATTTTTACGGATATGTAACGTTCCCGCTGTATGACATAAACGGCAATGTGAACGGCATCTATGGCCGCAGAATCAATGAAATGGTCACAGGTAATGTCCCTGATCATCTCTATTTACCTGGAGAAAGACACGGCCTGTTCAATCGCCAGGCCGCTAAAGCGCATAAAGAGATCATCCTTACCGAATCAATCATCGACAGTTTCACATTGATCAATGCCGGTATCAGGAACACCATCCCATGCTACGGTACAAACGGCCTTATACCTGATCATGTGCGCCTGTTTAAACAATCCGGCCTTGAGGCCGTGTATATCTGTTTTGACGCCGACGAATCCGGAGCAAAGGCCACCAAAAGCGTATCGTCCAGACTCCAAGCCGAGAACATCCGCACCCATGCCGTCAACCTTCCCCACGGACATGACATCAACGATTATTTTTTTTTAACTGCAAATGCAAAAGATCAGTTCAAGGAACTTTTGCACCTTGCCAACCCACAAGCAGCAAAAGCAGTTAAAGAAAAAAAGGAACAGGTCATTAAAACGGATTACGGCTTTACCATGACCATCAAAGGCCGCAAATACGAAGTCAGGGGGCTTTCAAAGAACAATGGCAAACTAAAGGCTACGGTCAAGGGCATCCTTTACGATAAATCAAAAAAGCGTCTTCACGTGGACACTGTGGACTTTTATTCTGCAAGATCAAGAAACTTTCTTATCAAGGGGCTGTGCGATCTGTTCGGAACGGATGAAAGTTCTATTGTTCAGGATGTGGAAAGGCTTCTTGAGCTGGCAGAAGATTATCAAAAGCCTGAACAGGCGCAGGATGGTAAAAAAGAGATGACCGCCCGGGACAAAAAAGCCGCACTTGCGTTTTTAAAGAACCCGGACATATTTGACGAGATCCTGGTCGACTTTGAGACCCTGGGTTATACCGGTGAAGAGATGAACAAGCTTTTGTGCTACATTGCGGCCATCTCCCGCAAGATGGAATCTCCCTTATCCGTGATGATCCAGTCCCGGTCTGCTGCAGGAAAGTCCTTTTTGCAGGACACGGTTTTATCATTGATACCTGAAGACGACTTTGTCAAATACACACGGCTTACGGACCAGGCTTTGTTTTACAAGGATAAAGACAGCCTTAAACACAAAATCCTTGCCATCGAGGAATTAGACGGCACAAGCGGGGCCGTCTATTCCATCCGAAGTATCCAGTCATCAAAAAAGATCAGCATCGCCTATACAGGCAAAGACCCTGCAACCGGAGAATTAAAGACCCAGGACAACACGGTCGAAGGTCCTCTCATGGTCTTTATCACCACCACCCAGGTCGATATAGACGGAGAAACAGCAAGCCGGTTTGTCTTTATCTCCATAGACGAATCCGAACACATGACAAAAAAGATCCTTGCCAAACAAAGACAGAGCCAGACCATGGAAGGAATGATAAGCAGGCTCAAATCAGCAGAAATTATCAAGAAGCATCAAAGCGCAAACAAGCTGCTCAAACCCCTGCATGTGTTCAATCCATACGCTGAACTGTTAACCTTTACCAGCAAGTCGTTAAGAGCCCGCAGAGACCATACCAAATATTTAAACCTGATTTTGGCCATAACCTACCTTTATCAGTACCAACGAAAAATCCGGACAATGGACTATAGCAGTAAGACTATCGAATACATCAACGTGACGCTTACCGATATCGAAAAGGCCAACCAGATCGCCAATGAGGTGCTGGGCAGATCATTGGATGAACTGCCCCCGCCTTCAAGGGCGTTATTAAAACTCATCCAGGAAATGGTCATAATCCATTGCAAGGGGAAAAAAATAAAACCGGAAGAATACCATTTTACCCGGCGAGACATCAGAGAATACAGCACCTGGAGCGACTTCCAGGTCAAAACGCACATCAGGCAGCTGGAAGAGATGGAATATATTTATGCGGTAATCGGCAAAAAGGGTAAAGAATACATTTACGAACTGCTGGTTACAGACAGTATCAACGAAGAAAAACCTTTCCTGGTGGGCCTGACGGACATCAGGCAGTTAAAATCAAGCGCCGAAAAAGCCGGGATTACAGACGAATAATATCAACCAAGAGGGCAAAACACCGACCTGGAGGGTAAAAATTGCAACTTAGAGGGTACTTGGAGCCCACCTGGAGGGCGGTTGGCGGGCAATGTCACATTGTCCTGCACCCTTATTCATCAAGCGATTACAAGGAAACTAATACCGACTTGGAGCTAATCCGGAAAGAAGTAATGTATAGCACACATAAAAAAAGCATCATAGCTGAACATCATATCCTTAAATCATAAATCAATCATGAGGTTAACGAGTGGACAATACAGACGAACTTTTGTTCAAGTTTAAAGAGCATCTATCAGCATTAAACCGCAGCCCTGCCACAATAGAAGCTTACACGGAACATGCCGGACATTTTCTTAAATCAATAACCGGCAACGATATCAGGCAGATTACAACCAGGATGATAGAAGACTATATTGCCGGTCTTTATGATTACAGAACCATCGAGGGTAAACCGTACAAAACAGCCACCATCTGCCTTAAAGTCAGATCAATCAAACGCCTTTTTGAGTTTCTGGAAAAAGCCAACATCATCTTTGTCGATCCGGCAGAGTTTATCACAGAACCACGGCAGGAAAAGGGACGGATCAAAGCCACCCTTACGTCCAAAGAGGCAAGAAAAATCCTGGACCAGCCGAATCTTGGAACCCTTCCCGGCATCCGTGACCGTGCCATCCTGGAAGTCTTTTATTCCACCGGCATCCGGCTAAATGAGCTGTGCGCTTTAAGCATCTACGACGCTGATCTTGCCGGCAGCATGCTCAGAATCAATAAAGGCAAAGGTTCAAAAGACCGGGTAGTCCCATTAGGAAAGCATGCGGTGAAGTTTTTGCGTGAATACATCACTAAAGTAAGACCGAAACTTACAAAGAAAAACAGGACCTGCCGGCATCTGTTTGTCAATCGTTACGGAGGTACTATCAGCGACCAGTTGGCAAGTATCATGATAAGAAGATATGTGCGGGCAGCAAAGTTTAAAAAGCAGGTCACTGCCCATACGTTCCGTCACACCTTTGCCTCAGTGCTGATCAAAAACGGTGCTGACATCAGAGCGGTTCAAAAAATGATGGGCCACAGCGATTTAAAGACCACCCAGGGGTATCTCAGATTTTTAGGGATCGATATCAAGGCTGTGCATAAAAAGACCCATCCCAGGGAAAGGGACAGGATCAAACAAGAAACCGCCAGACCGAAAATCGAAAGGATAAAACCTCCCTATGAAAGAAAATAGTTTTATCCTGTTTGCAGATGAATTTGCAAAGTCGCTTAAAGTGCGCAACCTGGCTGATAGAACCATCGAAGGACTGCGCTGGCGGCTCGGCAGATTCTTTAGCTGCCTTGAGTCTTGCGGCATCACCCACATTGACCAAATCACCAAAGAAGCGGTCGTAGCTTACCAGATTGAGCTTTATCAATGTATCAACAAGAAAGGAGTGCCAAACAGCGTATCGTATCAGAACAACATGCTGTCTGCGGTAAAACAGTTTTTAAAATTTTTACATGAACGTGATTATATCATCTCCGATCCTACAAAAGAGATCCAGTATGCCAAACAGCCCAAAAGACTTCCCAGAAGCGTTTTAACACCATCTGAGGCCAGAAAGATCATCCATGCGCCGGATACAAAGACCGTGATCGGCTATCGTGACAGAACAATCCTTGAAGCACTGTACAGCTCCGGTATTCGTAAAGAAGAAGTCAACAGCCTGACTTTAGCAGACGTGGACTATAACGATGGCTTTTTACGGATAATTGAAGGCAAGGGCAAAAAAGACCGGATCGTCCCAATTGGCAAAATCGCCTGCCGGTATCTTGAGAATTACATAAAATCAGTCAGACCGGAACTGATCAAAGACCCGTACAACAACCACCTGTTTTTATCGCTCAGAGGCGGCAGGCTGTCTAAAAACATGGTGTGGGAACTTGTAAAAAAGTATGCTAAAAAGGCAAAGATCAGAAAGAACGTGCATCCGCACACGTTCCGTCATTCCTGCGCCACATTGATGCTGAAAAACAAAGCTGATTTGCGAACCATTCAAAAGCTTTTGGGTCACACCTCGCTCACATCGACCCAGGTTTATACGCATCTTTCCATCGCTGATTTAAAGGAAGTACACAAGAAATGTCATCCTCGTGAAAAGGATAAAGAATAATGCCACCCCCCTGAAAAGGACAGAGAATAAGGAACTTGTCTTTATTTTAACAATACCCACCACCCAACCCGATAAGGTACAGCCGCTTGTCTTATTTTACAGGCCCTGGCTGTCATGCCAAATGCGTCTTCTTACATAATCTGTCGTTATCAAACAGAGCATCTATTTTAAAAAGACTTTAAGGCAGCTCCATCTGATAACGCGAGTTTATGTAATCAGGAGCATTTGTCCCGCCAGCCAGGACAAAAAGGTAAGCGGCTGGTCTGATTTTATTATCGCATCCCGCCCACCGCCCTTTTAAATAAGGAATCCTGACTGTTTATATTTTTTGCGGTTAAAAGAAAAATGAGATAGGTTTTTTCTTTAACCGCTAAAAACCATTTGATTGTACGAATGCCGCAGGGTATAAAAGTCAGGCTGATTATGGCCGACTTTATGGTTACGAAAATTCAATTTTTGCCTGAAAACATGGTTTTTTACAAAACAGGGAACTATATGATAACCTACTAATATAAAAGCCGATGTCCTCTATAAACCGGAAGTGCACGACAGGATAGTTTGTTTAAATGATCCGGTTAATTTCATTGATCCTGATGGATTGTTTTGGTACGAATTCGGAAAAGGTTTTAGCGAACACATCGCAAAGCAAGCTTGGGAAACTGGTCAAACACCAAATGTTTTTGAGGCATTAGCATCTGGATTTACCGAGGTAGTAAAATCATGGACGGACCCTAATTACGATAAAGTATTTAAGCCATGGCAACCATGGCCTATTGAAAATTTTTTGGAACCTTATTTAGAACAAGAGTGGCTGAAGAATGTGGGTGATTTTCCTGAGAATTTTGCCCCTTGCGCATGAAACTTTAAAGCCAGTCATATCGTATTAGAAAAAAATAATTAGAACATGCAAGAACCGGCACCGTTTTCACTAATAACTGATCAGAAACAACAAAGACTACCGTTTGCAGTTGCAAGTCTCATTTTGGGATTTCTTAGCTGTACAATGCTTGGCATTCTTTCCGGCATTCCTGCTGTAATTTGTGGGCACATATCCTTGTCAAAGTTTAGAAGCGACCCCAAAAAGTATATTACAGGAAAACGTCTAGCGGTTTCAGGCTTGTTTCTTGGATATACTGGGATTGTTATGACAATCGTATTTGTTGTTGGAATGCTTATGTTATATTTTGATTGGGGACCATTTGAAATCCTTACAACAAAGTAGAACTATAATGAAAAACACTGGTGCGCATCGAAACAAAGACAGGGTTCATTATTTTGAAAAAATCGGATTTGCCGATAAACTGAAATCCAGATTTTTAAAAGAAGGGTTTTTTGGACAGTGTTAGGCCTCATCTTGATGCGTTACGACAAGTCGCCGGGCACTATTTGAAGAAATCTCTCTACCGATATGTTTACACTCCACAGGGAACAAGAATGGATAGACCAGGAACAAAACCAAGCCCCACCGCGATAACGATTCGAAACGCCCGGAAGGCCTTTTTCCGGAACAGTGGTGAGTCATTGAATGTGCTCGATGGCATTGATTTGGATGTTGCGTCGGGTGAGTTTCTGGCGATACTGGGGCCATCGGGCTGTGGGAAATCAACGCTGCTCAATGTTTTGGCGCGTGTGGAGGTCTTGGATTCTGGTCGCGTGGAGTATAATCTGGATGCTGAGAATAGCGCAAAGGGAAAGATTGCCGTTGCCTGGCAAGAAGAATCCCTGATGCCGTGGAAGACGGTTCACAAGAACATTGAGTTTCCACTCATCGCAACCAACAGCGCCAACACGGAGCGGAAGGACCGGGTCGAGAAGTGGATTGCCGCTGTTGGCCTGAATGGCTTTGCCGATTATTATCCTTCGCAGCTTTCCCAAGGCATGAGGAAGCGGGTTTCACTCGCGGCAGCGCTGGTATCCGAGCCTGACTTGCTCTTGATGGACGAGCCGTTTTCGTCGCTCGATCCGTATACAAAACGCCAAATCGAAAAAGAAGTGGTGCGGCTCTGGGAATCGCTGGATACGACCATTATCCTCGTGACGCATGACGTTCAAGAGGCTGTCGCGCTTGCCGACCGGATCGTCGTGCTCACCGCACGGCCCGCCAGGGTGGAAAGTGTGAGAGATAATCCGTTGCCACGCCCTCGCGATCTGGACGCACTTTACGGGCAA